>Ga0209121_10001211_pt1 | contig 27045 bp, 18 predicted proteins | sample Cruoilmetagenom3_FD_187292 | JGI IMG/M metagenome (GOLD analysis project Ga0209121, IMG submission 187292) | Oil polluted marine microbial communities from Coal Oil Point, Santa Barbara, California, USA - Sample 3 (SPAdes) (version 2) | ecosystem: Environmental > Aquatic > Marine > Oil seeps ...
CTAAAGCAAAGGTTGGTGTCAAAAGTAGAAGACTCAAAGCGGCAATAAGCAATGATTATCTATTGAAAATACTCAATTTATGATGCGTTTGCCCTGATTAAAGGAACTTTAAACAAGTTAAATCTAAAAACTTTTAATGCTCAATTTGCTAATATTTTTGAAAAGGTAGATGATATTCTATTAGATATTGAAGGAATAGAAAGTATTGATAGAGCAGGTGTAATGGCATTAGCTAGATTACATAATGAATCTATTACCAAATCCAAACGCTTATCGATTATAGGCATAGGGTGTAAAGAACTTTATCAGCATTTTAAATCTGAAGAGCCACAAGAAGTACCTGAACAAAGAGTACTTTCAACAAATGCAATTGTTGCGGCTTAATCGAATTCATAATAATATTAAGAATTTTTAGATAAAGTGTTTCCTATACATTTATGGTGATAGATAGATGTTTCGGATACACTTTATTTTTTAAGTAAATAACATTTTAGCACGACATATCTGCTACAATTTTCCATTCGCCATCTATTTTCTTGAAAATAATAATGAAGACTCCATTTGCATCACCAACTTGTCTTTTAAGATGGTATTCGCCCATCACCCAATAATTATCTCCTTCAATTTTTGAAATATCATTGATAACAAATTTTAGAGTTCCGCTTTCTGCTGCTGTAGGATAGCCTTTTTTATAATTTGCTAAAGTGGTTTCCCAACCTAAGGTTAATCCATTGGGTCCATAAAACTTAAGTTGTTCGTTTTTCCAATAGCCTTGCATAAAACCCTCTAAATCATGTTTATTCCATGCTAATTCTTGGGCTTCCATAACAAGCCTAATACTAGCTTCCGCAAGTTCAATACTTTCGTTTTTTTCTTGGGTATGCGTTGTGACATCAGTTTTTATACTAACACAACTTAAACATAATGATGTGAAAATTAAAAGGTATAGATATTTCATTTTGATACGTTTATAATTATTAGATAAAAGTAATAACTTAATTTTAAAACACTCCTAAAGTCCCCTCAAGGGGACATTCTTTCTAAGTTTGTTTATAGGATTGTCCCCTTGAGGGGACTTTAGGGGTGTTGAATCTAAAAAAATAAAATCTAAAGAATACCTTTCTGTTTTTTTAAAAAAGCATCGGCTTGATGTTGCATTAATTCACGCGCTTTCTTTCGTTTGTAGTTCATTACATCTTCTTCATCGGCAATTTCAGTGTACACTTTATTGTTGATGTCATTGTCGGTTTTTACAAGAAGTTTACGCTCAGCAACCTGTTGCATCGTCCATGATTTAATGGTAGTTTCTTGGTCTTGTAATCGAAAATCGAATTCACCTTTTGGAGACAATAGTTTTGCAATAATAGGAGAGGTTTCAATAGCTAAGAATAATAAGAAAATAAAGAATGACGGTAGCCAAGGTAATTTACCTAAAGCTGTAACTCTTGCCATTAAACCATCAAAATTATCAATGACGGGTTGCGATTCTGCAACGTTTGTTGTGTATGTACCTTGTAAGCTAGTAATCTGACTTTCTAAAGCTGATTTTTTTACTTTATTATCTGTTTTAAGTTGTTGTAATTCTGCCAAACCAGCATCGTGTTTTTCACGTTTTTCTTTATAAACTGGTCCTTTACCTAAGAGTTTGGTGCCGGCTGTACCTTCAGCTTCCGAAATGTAAGTGTCGTACAATGCGTTTACTTCCGTTTCTTTAGTATCTATCTGAGATTGTAAACCTAAAATTTGGATTTCTAACTCTGCTATTTGAGGATTAAACTGCTGTGCAATCTGATTTTGATTAGCTAAGGTTAATTCATTTTTTTGTTCTAATAATACCTGATTGATTTCTTTTTCAAAGATCTTTAATTCTAAAGGTTTAGAAATAACAACAGCAATAATAACTGCCAAGATAATCCTAGGAGTGGCTTGAAGGATTTCGTCTATAAAATTATCACTCTTTTTAATGGTTGAAACAATATAACGGTCTAAATTAAAAATGAGTAAACCCCAAATCAATCCAAAGAATATAGACGAATACAGATTATCAAAAACGGTGTAAAGTGCATAACTGGCTGCAATAGTAGCCATAACAGCGGTAAAGAAAACAGTGGCGCCAATACCAGCGTATTTGTTTTGTTCTCCTATGGAACATTCGTCTAGAATATCAGTGTCTGCTCCAGAGCAAAGGATAAAGAATTGCTTTAACATGATGTGTTTGATTTTGATTGATTGTCTATTAGAACGCTAAAACCTACGATTTGTTACACTTTTAAATAAAAAAAGCCTCTTAGGAAGAGGCTTTATAATTAATTAGGTAATGAACTATTCTATTATCTTAATCTCAAGAGGTGAGAATTTAGTGGATTTATTGTCTTTAATATCAAATATGGCAATGACGTCACCTGTATTTGTAGATAGAAGATTTTGTAGAGTTTCAGTTGTGATTGAATTTCCAGTTATTTGCTGAGTTTTAATACCTGGAATTTTAAGTTTAAATCGAGTTACTTCACCATTTAATAGTGTGAAATTTAACTTTTTAAGCTCAGTTATGGTCATCGATAATTTCCCTGATTCAATTTTATTACCATTAACTATTGGTAGATTATCTTTTTGAGCTTCTGAAATATGCTTACCCACTTTTCCATTCACATCTATTGTCATAGGTCTTTCATGAAAATAAACGATAGGTTGTTTAGTATCTGTTTTCTTAGCACTAACATTTAGTTTTGGATTATTTTTTACCAACGCAATAGCCGTATCAGACGAAATAATTTTACCTGCATCAATGAATTTAGCATTTGCTTTTGCCATTCTAATAACAAAATCTAATGTTGATTCTGGAGCAGGAGGAGGTGGTGGAGGTAATCCTTCCGTTTTCTTTTTTTGATCATCTGTCATTAACTTATAAATACTCATAAAGTATTCATAGTCTTGTTTTTTAATCATTTTGTAATCACCATTTGGGTCTTTTAAAGTAGCAATCCAATTGTTGTATGCTTTTATTTGACCTTCAGTAACCTTTCCATTTTTAATTGGTGGAGGTGGTGGAGGCGGAGGTGCAATATTCGATGGCTCCCCTTTTTTTACTTTTGGAGAAGGAGGTGGTGGAGGTGGAGGTGGTAATTGAGGAAATGGTTCAGCATTTTTCTTTTGTTCATTTGTCATTAAGCCATATATACGCTTGTATTTAGCAAGCTCCTTTTTCTTGATTATCACATCACCTATGTCTGTGTTATTTATTTTTTTTGCCCAAGCATTGTATGCTGCAACTTGTTTTGTGGTTGCTTTTTCTTGGGTTAATAAACTGCTCTCAATTGCAAAAGGTGTATTGCCTTTTGCTCTATTTATTTCTTGATTTGGAGTGACAATACGATAAAACCCATAGTCTTGTAGAGCATTATAAATAAACCAGGTTTCTTTGTTAGAAATTTCCTGAGATGAACTAACATGGATATTCATAATGTTATTTCGTACCTCAGGCGTAATATCTTGATGCAGTTGGTTAAACACATCAGTAAATGTTCGTTTTGTTGCTTTAATATCGTCTATTAGATAACTGCCGTCATTTAAGATTTTTAAATCTATACTTTTGGCGTAATGGTTATTTTTTGCTGCACTAGATAATTTAACGATATACTTACCGTCTGCATCCTTTTGGGTTATCATTTCAGTACGTTTACCTTTATTATCTGTGGCAATGGATTTCGCTTTCTTAGCTGTTATTTTTTCATCATCTAAATAGAAAGTAGCACCTTCTTTTTCCATCTCAATGATATAGTCTAAAAAAGAAGGATTATAGATGTCTTGAGTATCTTCGATACTTTCTTCGTTTTGATGTGATACTTTCGTAATGCTTTCTTTTTCAATATATTCCTTAGTACTAAAACTGTAAAAAAGAATAGCAATTATTGGAAGTAGTAACAAGCTACTTAACCAAATTCTGGTTTTTGATGTTTGTGTTTTCATAACTGTAAATCGTTTTTTGATGGATGAATAATTGATGGTACTGCTGAGTTGATACTCGTCAGTGTTTGATGAAAATTGTAATAATATATTTTGATAGGTTTTGGTATCCACACCTTCTTGTAATACGGCCTGATCCGCTAAGAATTCATGATTTAATTTAATATGGTGTTTTAGAATGTATATTAAGGGATGAAACCAAAACACAACCTGTAGCAATTCAATAATAAGAATGTCTATACTATGCAATTGTTTGGCATGCGTTTCTTCGTGAAGTATGACTTCTTTTGGAATCAATTCTGCTTCATATTTCGTTTGATTTAGAAATATGTATTTAAAGAAGGAATGTGGAATACGAAGCTCTTGCAATAGCACATATATAAATGAACGTTCAGATACTTTTGTGTGCTCCGAAATACGTGTATACATTTTAACCAGATTTACGATAAATCGTGTTGAAAATAACAGAACACCAATACCATAAATTAGCCATAGTATTTTTTCTAAATTCCAAAAGAGAAGAGTGTCTTCGGTAATTGCTATATATGAGGCTTCCGTAGGAATAAAAGTTTGTGTAGTATCAAAGACTGGAACAACAGGTTCAATATAATAGGTAATGGTTAATAGTGGAATTGCCAGTGCCAAAACCACAGCTCCAAGTAAATAAAAACGTTTTAATCGATGCATTTGTTCACGCTCTAAAAACAGCGCATAAATCAACCAAAACACAAATAAACAAGCCGAAAATTTTAATAAGTACGTTTCCATATCTACTTGTTTTTAATTTCTTGGTCAATAATTGATTTCAGTTGCTCTAGTTCTTCCTTTGTTAGATCTGTTTTGCGAGTAAAAAATGAAGCAAATTGAGATGCACTATCATTAAAAAAGGTTTTGATAAGACCGTTAACATGCTTAGAAAAGTAATCTTCTTTTTTAACCAAAGGGAAATACTCTCTAGATTTACCGTAAGTTTTATAATCCACAAAACCTTTGCCAATCATACGTTTAAGTAAGGTAGCGACAGTTGTTGTAGCGGGTTTGGGTTCTGGATAAATATCTAGCAAATCTTTCATAAAAGCTTTTTCGAGCTTCCAAAGGTATTGCATGAGTTGTTCTTCGGTTTTTGAAAGTTGCATACTCTACATATTTAGAATTAACTCTACAAATGTAGAATATAAATTTGAATTCTACAAGTGTAGAGTGTGAAAAGTAATTAAATATTTTTTTGGATAGTAGAAAACTACTGTCATTTCGAGCGTAGTCGAGATAATCCAAATATTGAATATTATTACATTTCGACTGCGCTCAAAAGGACAATTTTAAAAAACAGACTTTTTAGATAGCCTCTATTATTTTGATAATTCTGTAAAGTATTTATAAAAATTTGGAATCGTTTCGATGCCTTTTAAGTAATTCCCAATACCAAAATGTTCGTTTGGCGAGTGAATAGCATCACTATCTAATCCAAAGCCCATTAAAATGGTTTTACTTTTCAATTCTTGTTCAAAAAGTGCTACAATAGGAATACTTCCACCACTTCGTTGTGGAATTGGTGTTGTTCCAAAAGTTTGTTCGTATGCTTTTGATGCGGCTTGGTAACCAATACTATCTATTGGTGTCACATAACCTTGTCCACCATGATGCGGAGTAACTTTTACACTTACACCTTTTGGTACAATGCTTTCAAAATGACTTTTAAATAATTCTGTAATTTCCTCCCAATCTTGGTGTGGTACTAAGCGCATAGATATTTTTGCAAATGCTTGACTTGCAATAACAGTTTTTGCACCTTCACCTGTATACCCTCCCCAAATTCCATTAACGTCTAAGGTTGGTCTTATTGAATTTCGTTCATTGGTTGTATAGCCTTCTTCACCATAAACAGCTTCAATATCAAGTGCTTTTTTATAGGCGTCTAACGAGAAAGGTGCTTTAGCCATTTCTGCGCGTTCTGCATCGGATAGGTTTTCAACCTTATCATAAAAACCAGGAATGGTAATATGATTGTTTTCATCGTGTAGCGAAGCAATCATTTTCGTTAATATATTAATAGGATTTGCTACAGCTCCTCCGTAAAGTCCAGAATGTAAATCGCGATTTGGTCCTGTGACTTCAACTTCAACATAACTCAATCCTCTTAGTCCAGTTGTAATAGAAGGTACATCTTTAGAGATCATACCAGTATCTGAAATAAGAATAACATCATTGGTTAGTTTTTCTCTATTTGCAGCAATATATTTTCCTAAATTAACACTACCAACTTCCTCTTCGCCTTCAATCATAAATTTTACATTACAAGGTAATTCGTTATTAGTAGTCATGTATTCTAATGCCTTAACATGCATATACATTTGCCCTTTATCATCGCAAGCTCCTCTCGCAAAAATTGCACCTTCAGGATGTAATTCTGTTTTGTGAATCACAGGTTCAAATGGTGGAGAATTCCATAAATCTAAGGGATCTGGTGGTTGCACATCATAGTGGCCGTAAACCAATACTGTTGGTAAATCTTTATCAATTATTTTTTCGCCATAAACTATAGGATAGCCTTCAGTTTTGCAAATTTCAACATGGTCACAGCCAGCATTTTCGAGACTAGTTTTAATAACATCTGCAGTTTTTAAGACATCTCCTTTATAGGCAGAGTCAGCACTAATAGACGGAATTTTTAATAATTCTATGAGTTCGTTAAGAAAACGATCTTTGTTATCGTTGATGTAAGACTGTATAGATTGCATATATGAATTAGGTTTGTAACAAAAATAAGAAAAACTAGGGTCAATAATTGTTGTTTAATTGCTATTTGAATATTAAAACTATTGTTTATATTTGCAATCCTTTTGCAGGCGTGGTGGAATTGGTAGACACGCTAGACTTAGGATCTAGTGCCGCGAGGTGTGCGAGTTCGAGTCTCGCCGCCTGTACATAGTAAGAAAGCTTCTCAATTTTGAGAAGCTTTTTTTGTTTAGGTACTATAAGATGCGATACAGAAAGAAGAATCTCCTTTTATTAAAGGTTTATCTACATATCTAACTTATTTTATAATATCTTTCTGTTGATCAACAAAATATTAAAATTGCAATAATTAAAACAACTGGTAGGTACTAGTAGTGTTCCTGTAATTTTTATTATATATTTGTTAAATGGGAATTGTAACTATTAAAGATTCATCTGGCACTCCTAAGTACAAACAGATTGTAGCCTCAATAGAAAAGGCAATAATAAGCGGAGCATTAAAAAAAGGCAATAAATTGCCTTCTCTTAATAGCATAAAAAATCAACATTCACTTTCAAGAGATACAGTGCTTACTGCTTTTAATGAATTGAAAGCTCGAGGAATTGTCAAGTCAATTGTTGGCAAGGGCTATTATGTGATGAGTGAGGATGTGGATGTAAACCAGAAAGTCTTTTTACTCTTTGACGAATTCAACTCGTTTAAAGAAGATTTATACAATTCATTTGTAAATGGTATGGGTGAAAACGTACAAGTGGATATATTTTTTCATCATTTTAATTCTGAAGTATTTAGAAAACTCATAAATGATAATGTTGGGAATTATAGTTATTACGTTATAATGCCTGCAAATATTAAAGGAACTGAAAATATCATCAGTAGGTTACCAAAAGATAAAGTTTACATCTTAGATCAAATGCACCCAGAATTAATAGAGTACCCTTCAGTGTATCAAAATTTTAAAAAAGATATATACCAAGGACTTCAAGATGGGTTGTCACTTATAAAGAATTATCAAAAAATCATCTTATTGTTTTCTGAAATAAAGCAACCAAAAGGACTTCTTGATGGTTTTAAATTGTTTTGCTCATCCAATAATATCCAATATGAAGTTATAGACACTTTAGAGAATAGGGAATTGGTCAGTGGTGAAATATATATAGTTCTAGATGATAATAATTTAATTAAGGTAATTAAGAAAACAAAAGAAGGTCATTTAATTATTGCAAAAGATATTGGAATAATATCTTATAATGATACGTTGCTTAAAGAAATTGTTGCTGACGGTATTACAACAATATCCACAGATTTTAATTTTATGGGAAAACGTTTAGCGCAAATGATTTTGAAAAATGAGTTTGAGCAAAGTGAAAACCCGAATAGTTTAATTATAAGAAAGTCATTATAAAAATTTGTACAGATTGTTAAACATACAAAAAGACGGTTTAAATTACATTGTGATAGAAAGTATTGATGGTAATTCTAAAGCAAAGCTTTGTCTTAACCAAGGTGGTCGATTAAATCAACTTGTACTTAATGGTTATTCTGTTATTGCTGAAATGGACGCTTCAACTTATAAAGATAATTATGCTTCTGCAATACTCTTCCCTTTTGCTAATAGAATTGAAAATGGCGAATACGAGTTTAATAATTCAAATTATAAGTTAGACTGTAATGAGAATGGTAAAAACAATGCGATACATGGGTTGGTTTACAATAAAATGTTTCAGTTTGTTGACCGTACTTTTAACTTAAAATTTGGTGCTGTTACTTTACGCTATCGTGACGAAGGTAAGTCTTTAGGGTTTCCATTTAAATATAGTATAGAACTCACTTATAAGTTAAGTGAAAAGGGACTTAGTCTAGCTGTAAATATTGTGAACAACGATAAAAATCCGTTTCCTTTTACTTTGGGTTGGCATCCTTATTTTGAATCAAAAGATTTAAAAAATTGTTACCTCAATTTTAATAGCAACATAGAGTTTCAAGTTGATGAGCATCAAATCCCTAATAACGAAGTCGCTTGTAATGAAACTATGCCATTTCAACTTAAAGACAGAATTCTTGATACAGGTTATAGACTGGAGGGTAACTATGTTGAATTTTTAACACCAGAATATCAGTTAAAAATGGAAGCGACTTCAAGTGAAAATTATTTACAAGTTTATACGCCATGCGAATCTAATAGTATAGCAATAGAACCTATGACAGGTGCAGCAGATAGTTTTAATAATAAAAAAGGGCTTCAAACTTTAAATTCTAATGCTAACTATAAAGTTGAGTGGCTTGTTAACATTAAGACTTCATCAAAAAATAATACTAACCAACTAATTAATAAACTATGCAATTCTTAACTTTCATTGGGTTTACAGCTGTAGTAGCTATTATATCCTATTTAAAAACAAGAAACACTGAAGAGTCTTCATCCGATGGTTACTTTCTTGGGGGACGTAGCTTAACAGCAGGTGTTATTGCTGGCTCATTATTGCTAACTAATTTGTCAACTGAACAAATAGTTGGCTTAAATGGTTCTGCATATCAAAGTGGATTATCTGTGATGGTGTGGGAAACACTCGCAGCACTTGCAATGGTTGTTACAGCCTTGTTTTTATTGCCAAGATATTTAAAAGGTGGCTTAACAACAGTTCCCGGGTTTTTAGCTAAGCGATTTGATGTTACTACAAAAACATTAACGTCGGTTTTATTCCTATCTGGTTATGTTGTGGTTCTACTTCCTGTGATTTTGTATTCTGGATCTTTAGCTATTAGCGGCATGTTTGATGTGCCAGAATTACTTGGTGTCACTCATACCCAATCCATATGGATTTGTGTTTGGGGAATTGGAATTATTGGATCTATTTATGCCGTTTTCGGAGGATTAAAAGCCGTTGCCGTTTCAGATTCTATTAATGCAGTTGGCTTATTAATAGGCGGAATATTAATTCCAATTTTTGGATTAATGATGATTGGTGATGGTAGTATATTAGATGGCATTTCGACATTAATAACCGAAAACCCAGATAAGTTTAAATCAATGGGTGGAGAAAACGATCCAGTACCATTTTATACCATATTTACAGGTATGATGTTAGTGCAACTGTTTTATTGGGGAACAAATCAACAGATTATCCAAAGAGCACTTGGTGCTAAGGATTTAAAAGAAGGCCAAAAAGGTTTGTTATTAGCCTCATTTATAAAAATACTAGGACCAATAATTGTTGTATTACCTGGTATTATTGCCTATCACATTTTTCAAGGGAATTTAGAAAGTGCAGATAGTGCTTATCCTATGTTAGTGAAAAAAGTATTGCCTAGCGCTTGGGTTGGTTTTTTTGCTGCAGTATTGTTTGGAGCTATTTTAAGTTCTTTTAATAGTGTATTAAATAGTTCTGTGACTTTGTTTGGTATTGATATTTATAAACAACATATCAATAAAGATGCAGACGAAAAGACCGTTGTAAAATATGGAAAATATTTTGGTGTTATTCTAGCTTTAGCATCTATGTTTATTGCACCACTATTATTAGGTCAAGATAGTTTATTTGCCTACTTACAAAAAGTAAATGGTATTTACAGTATTCCCATTTTAACAATTATTGTGGTTGGATATTTAACAAAATTTGTTCCTGCTATCGCAGCCAAAATAGGACTAATCTCTGGAGTCTTTTTATATGTAAGTTATATCTTAATTGATGAATTTTTCCCTAACGTATTCACTGGATTACATTTTTTAGATATAATGGCAATATTATTTATTCTAAACGTCGTCATAATGCTACTAATTGGAAAACTTAAACCAAGAGAGGATGCTTATGTCCAAAAATATACAGAACAAGTTGACATTACACCTTGGAAATATGTTAAACAAGCAGGTGTCGCGATCTGTATAATTGTAATAGGTATCTATATTTATTTTGCGTAATCATCTGATTATGAATAAACGATTAATAAATGAAGTAAAAAAGAGTTTTAAAAATCAATTTAAAACCAAACCTCTATTTGTGTTTTCACCAGGTAGAATTAATCTTATAGGTGAGCACACGGATTATAATGATGGTTTTGTATTTCCTGCTGCTATCAAGAAGGGTATTGCCTTAGCTATAAGTAAGAGTGATTCAAATGTGAGTAATGTTTATGCTTTAAATAAGGAAGAACTTTATCAATTCAACATAGAAGATATCAAACCAATAGAAAATGGTGGGTGGAGAAATTATGTACTTGGTGTTGTCTCAGAATTACAAATACTTGGCAAGCATATTGGTAATTTCAACAGTGTTTTTACAGGGAATATTCCAGGAGGTGCTGGCATGTCGTCTTCAGCAGCTTTAGAGAATAGTTTTGTTTTTGGGTTAAATCAGTTATTCGAATTAGGGTTGACAAAAAATGAAATGATTTTAGTATCGCAAAAAGCCGAACACAATTTTGCTGGTGTAAAATGTGGAATTATGGATCAGTACGCAAGTATGTTTGGTGTTAAAAAAAGTGCCTTGTTTTTAGATTGTAGAACGATAGATTCGCGACCGTTAAAAATTGATTTTAAGAACTATACATTGATGCTTATTAATACTAATGTAAAACACGAACTGTCTGAAAGCGCTTATAACCATAGACGAGCTGTTTGTGAAAATATATCAAAGAGGCTAAATGTAAAAGCATTACGCGATGTTTCAAAAGAAGATCTTGAAGGTATTAAAAATGAAATTTCGGAAGAAGATTATCAAAAAGCATTGTATGTCATTCAAGAAAACAAACGTGTAAAACTATTTTCTGAAGCAATTCAAGAAGACGATATTAAAACACTCGGAAAACTACTTTATCAATCACATGAAGGTTTAAGTACTCAGTATAAAGTAAGCTGTGCAGAATTAGATTTTTTAGTTGAAAAGGCTAAGGATAATGCTAATGTTCTGGGATCTCGAATGATGGGAGGCGGCTTTGGTGGTTGTACTATTAACTTAATTTTAAAAAGTGACTTCAAAAGATTCAAAAAAGATGTTTCAATTCGATTTCAAAAGGAATTTGGGAATGCGTGTTCTGTTTATAAAGTAAAACTATCAAAAGGAACACATACAGTAAAATAAAATAATCATGAATACAGATTTACAAGACTATTCACATAAACGCTTAAATATTTTAACTGGAGAGTGGGTTTTAGTTTCTCCTCATAGAGCAAAACGACCATGGCAAGGACAGAATGAAACTATTTCTAACGAACAACGTCCTACACATGATCCAACATGCTACTTATGTGCTGGAAATACTAGAATTAACGGAGAACAAAATCCCGAATATAAAGATGTATTTGTATTTACAAATGATTTTGCTGCCTTACAAACTACATCACCAAAGTTTGCTGTAAACGAAGGTTTGTTTAAAGCTGAAAGTGAACAAGGTATTTGTAAAGTGATTTGTTTTAGTCCAGATCACTCAATTAGTTTAGCAGACATGGACGTTGATGATATTAACAAAGTAGTTAAGGAATGGCAAAAAGAGTACACAGAATTAGGTTCAAATGACATGATTAATTATGTTCAGATTTTCGAAAACAAAGGTGCAGTAATGGGTTGTAGTAATCCTCATCCTCATGGTCAGATATGGAGTCAAGCTACATTACCAAATGAAGTAGATAAAAAAGACCAACAACAAAAGATCTACTACAATAAAAACAAGAGTAGCTTATTAGGCGATTATTTAAAACAAGAACTCGAAGTTAACGAACGTATAATTTACCATAACGACCATTTTGTGGTACTAACACCATTTTGGGCAGTTTGGCCATTTGAAACGATGATTGCTCCTAAGACGAAGCATACTAATATTACTGAAATTTCGAGCAAAGAGAGCCTAGACTTTGCAGATGCTATTTCTAAAATCACGAAAGCTTACGATCTACTTTTTGAATGTTCTTTCCCGTACTCTAGTGGAATTCACCAGTCACCAACTAATAATAAGCCTAATGAACATTGGCACTGGCACATGAGTTTTTATCCGCCTTTATTGAGAAGTGCTACAGTAAAGAAATTTATGGTAGGTTATGAAATGTTTGGCTCGCCACAACGCGATATTACAGCTGAACAAGCGGCTGAGAGATTAAGAGCTTTAGTTCAAAGTGTTTAAGGTTATTTTGCCTTTTTTCAACCCTTTCCCAGATACAGATAATTTAATTTCACCTGCTTCTTCTTTAGATTGTACTAATACAACTAACTTTCCACTAAACAACTTCATAGTTGGTAAATGAAACAACTCAAGTGAAGTAGCATCTCCATTACACGCAGCTCTATAGGTTCCTTTGCCTTCAACTTTAAATTTTAGTTGATTTGTGGCTGTTGGACATGGAATACCATTTTTATCAACAACAGACACGGTAACATAACTTAAGTCCTCACCATTTGCTTTTAGTGTTTTTACACCTGGACTAAGAACTATTTTAAAAGGTTTCCCAGCAGTTTTAATTTCTTTTTCCAAAGCAGGATTTCCGTTGTCATCTAATGCGATAACTTTTAGTGTTCCAGGTTCGTATTTTACATCCATCCACATTAAACGATATCTGTTTTGATGCGTTTCCGAGCTTTTCTTTTGTATACCTAAGCTTTTTCCATTTAAAAATAATTCAGCACTATCATAACTTGTATAAACAAACACAGGTGTGGTTTCTCCTTCGCGACCTTTCCAATTCCAGTGAGGTAAAATATGTAAAGTGTTATCTTCGGTATTCCATCGACTTCTATATAAGTAATAGCGGTCTTTTGGTAATCCGGCTAAATCATTTATCCCAAAATACGAACTACGAGAAGGCCAAGCTTCATCATATGGTGTCGGTTCACCCAAATAATCAAAACCTGTCCAGACAAACTCACCAATAACCCAAGGTTTATCATCTTGCAATACAAAATCGTCATCTGGTAAATTAGACCAACTACAATATTCTAAATCATATGATGAAGATTGAAAGTCATCATACGTTTTCATACTAGCAATTTCAACAGGGAATTTGTAAATCCCTCGAGAACTAACTGTCGAGGCTGTTTCTGAACCTAAAAGAAATCCTTGAGGAAACTTTTCATATGCCTCTTCATAAAGATGTACGCGATAGTTTAAACCAGGAACATCTAATAAGGCACCAAAACCTGATTCTATAGTAGCTTTTACTTGGTCCATACCAACAGTAACTGGTCTAGTGGGATCTTCTCTATGAAAAATGTCTTGAAGCCATTTAGCGCGTTTTACACCTTCGGTTCCCCATTGATCTGGTACTTCATTACCAGAACTCCACATAACTATAGATGGATGATTTCGAGTGGCATGTACCAAATTTACAATGTCTTTTTCTGCGTATTCCTCAAAAAATCGGTTGTAACCGTTTTCAACTTTTGGTTTAGCCCATTCATCAAAACTTTCGGCTAAAAACATAAAGCCCATTTCATCACATAACTCCAATTGTTCTATGGAAGGCATATTATGAGAACTTCGTATAGCATCGCAACCCATATCTTTTAAAATCTGTAATTGTCTTCGCAAAGCGGATTTGTTTACAGCAGTTCCAATTGGTCCTAAATCGTGATGAAGACAAACACCTTTAAACTTTCTTACTTCACCATTTAAGCTAAAACCAGTTTTTTGATCGTAGTTTATACTTCTGATTCCGAAGCGTTTTGTAATTTCATCCTTTAATTCATTATTAGAATATAGTCTTGAAACAAAAGTATAAAGATAAGGTGTCTCAGGACTCCAAAGTTTAGGGTTTTCTATACCAATACTTTGATCAAACTCATTGTTAAATAACGTTGTGGTTTCTATGGCACTAACTTTATTGCCATCAGTATCGAATATATCAGTTACGAGTTTTAAATTTTCTCCAGAGACCTTAGTTTTTATATTGACTTTAGCGAGTTCTGGAGTAATAATAGGTGTAGTAATAAAAGTTCCCCATTGCACTATGCTTGCTTTGTCTTTAACAATGACTCTAACTTTTCTGTACAAACCTGCACCAGGATACCATCGTGACGAAAGGCCTACATTGGTTAGTTTTACAGCTAATATGTTTTTGTCTGTACTATTGATATAGTCTGTAATATCAAAATAGAAATAACTGTAGCCATATTTCCATTCACCAACTTTTTTCCCATTTAAGAACACTTCTGGTTCGCTCATAGCACCTTCAAAAAGAATCAAAACCTTTTTGTTTTTATTAAAGCTTGAAAGTGAAAACTCATTTCTGTACCAAGCTTCTCCAATATAAGGTAATGCACCTGTTCTTCCTGTTTTTTCCGTTGGTACGTTTTCGCCATTTTGCAAAATGGCTACTTTTTGAATATCAACCTCTTTATTAAAGGGACCGTAAATGGCCCAATCGTGAGGAACGGTTACATTTTTCCATTTAGAAGCATCGTAATTTGAAGTTATTGCTTTAGGGTGATTTCCTTTATTGAATTTCCATCCATTATTTAAAGTAATGACATCTCTTGTTTGCGCTTGAGAAAAAAATGCTCCACAGGTTAGCAAAATAAAAACGAAGAGGAAGTTCGGACTATATTTATTCATTTAATGAAGCATTATAAAATTGCATACCTAAAGTAGCTTTGTTATTATTATCAAAAAGTGTGGCATTGTCCCAATGCGACCCTTGAGCCCAAAGTGTGCTACACCCTGTAGAAACCCAAGCAGGTTCCCAATACACGACACCTTCACCTCCAGCATTTTTTACGATATTCTTAAGCTGATTGAGGTAATCTAGCTGCCCTTGTTGTGAAGCAGGATATCCATTGACTAGTGCATCAGATCCCAAAATATTATTAGCACTATCAGCATTATCTAAAGTGAATGGATATGCAGTTTCTACTATCATTAATTTTTTATTATAGGTATTTTTAAGAGTCGTGAGTGGTGTCTGAACGTCATCTAAACTGTAATCTGACCAAATAGGGTAATAGGACAAACCAATCCAATCGAAATCAGTAACACCATTGTTCGTCGCTTGTTCAAACCACCAAAGGCCGTTTTCTGGTTGTGCAATATGAAGCATTACTTCGATGGTTGCATTTTTTACTTCGGCAATAGTTCTAACAGCTTCAATACCTTTATTTATTAAATGTGAATTTCGTTCCCAATCAATCGGCCAAACCAAATCGCCATCTTGAAGAATCATTGGGTTAATCTCATTACCTACCTGTACGATAGTTGGTAGTAAATCTTCATTAGATAATTCTAGTAATGTGTTGTAGGTATAATTGTAAAGTAAATTTCCTAATGCTTCTGTATTAATAACGGAATTTAACCAAGCTGCTGGTATTTGTTGTTGAGAAGGATCTGTCCAAGTATCTGAATAATGAAAATCTAACAGAACTCGCATGCCATGATTTTTGGCGCGTTGAATAGATTTTTTCACATCTAATAGGTTAGAGTAGTTTGTCCAAGTCGGATTGTTCCATAATCGTAAACGTACAATGTTTGTGCCTGCGTTACTGAAAATAACATAAGGATCTTGTTCTATTCCATTACTGTTTTTGTATGCGGTACCACAGTCTTCCATTTCATTAACATATGATAAGTCTGCGCCATAGTAAAATAAAATTGGCCATGAGTCTCCATGTGTCTCGTCAGAATTATTACGATTACACGAGTAATTAAATAGAAACGTTATTAGAAATAGAATTCTATAGTTTTTTAGAACAGCTAAATTTAAAAATACCATTATATTGTTTTTTCTTAGTCTTGGATGTATTGCTAATTTAAGGATAATGATAAATAAACGCTAGCAGTACCTACCAGTTTTATTAAGTCAATTTTGTAATCAATAAAGAATTAGATAGCTACAAGATTTAAAAAATCTAATAATAAAAAAGAGCTTCTCAATTGAGAAGCTCTTTTTTACTCAGTTAGCATTTAATTTTAGAGTTTAACCAATTTCGTTGACATAACTTGGTTATTGTCGTTTTCTACTTTAACAATATACATTCCTGTATTTAAATTAGAAATATCAAAAGTATCAGTTCTTGTAAAATCACCGCTAAATGATTTAACAAGTTTACCTGTTAGATTGTAAATTTCAACAGTTGAAACATTCACATTGACACTAAAAGATGTTTGCGAAGGATTAGGATAAATATTAAAACTGAATAAGGCTTCATCATCAATACTTAATTCATTTGAAGCCTTGTTTCCTAAAATTCTGAATTGTCCTGCAGGAATTGAAATTGATGTCGTAGCATTGCTAATTGTAGTATTCCCAGAAGGATCCATTAAATCGTACCATGTAGTAGTTACTCCACCTGGAAAACTTGTGTTAATACTCTGAGTATTTACATCAAAATTTGCTAGTATAATTACATTCTTTAACTCGGTAGAAGGTATAGAAGTGTCAAATACATCAATTCTAGGAGTCAATGAACCAGAAGTAATTGTATAGTCACCTTCAAAAACAGCCTCATTAGTTTTAAGTGCATGTAATCTAGACCAATCTGCATAGACTTGTCCTCTAATAGCATCAGCTAACCAATTGTTAACCCATTGTGGTTGTGGTTTAGTATCAAGTTTACAACCATCGTTATTATAACTACCATCCGAACATGTAAAAATTGAATTCTCCATTCCCAATTCACCAAAGTGCCATATCATTTTTGGTCCAGGAACCATAACAGATACAGCAGCCATTGCAGACATTCTTGAAATTGCTACATTTAAATTTTGCACATTATGACTAGAATTACTAGTGTTTCCAAATTGTAAGTTTTTATACATTAAACGTTCTTCATCATGACTTTCTGGATATCCTATGACTCTTGGCCCGTTGAATCCAGCGTGTGCTGTATGACCAATTCTACTGATATTTTTATTGCCAGTTTGTCCCATAGAAAGTTCATTATATGGGTCTGTCATTTTACTCCACATCATAATACCTTTGTCTTCACCAAGGCGGTAATTTCCCCATTCTTTTTCTTCATTATCAGAACCTAAATGTTCAAATATCACATAGTGATTTGGGTCAATAGACCAGGAATGGTCAGCATATTCTTTTAATACATCTACACGATCTTGTTGATAGTTTTGCGTACATCCAAAGTCTCCATCATATGTGCCATTGCCACAATTTTGAGTAAATCCTTTGGTTAAATCCCAACGGAATCCATCAATTTTATATTCATTAATCCAATAACCAACAACTTGTTTTACATAGTCTTTTGTATAGGAAGAACTATGATCAAAATCATTACCTACACTAAATGCATGCGTTGGGAAAACATTAAAATATGGATTGTCGGTTGAAGGTCCTCCCCAACCATCACCATCTGGATCATCCATCCACATGCGCGCCATAGGATTTCTACCGAAAGCGTGGTTAAAAGCAATGTCTAAAATAACTGCAATTCCATTTTGATGACATACGTCAACTAACTCTTTAAATTTGTCAGAAGTCCCATAGAATTTGTCTAATGCCATATGAAAAGCTGTGTTATAACCCCAACTTTCGTTGCCTTCAAATTCCATTACTGGCATTAACTCAATTGCGTTGATGTTCAGATTTTTAAAATAATCGATACGGTCAATTAAATCTTGATAATTTCGATCTGCATCAAAATCTCTAACTAGTACCTCATAAACAATTAAGTCTTCTTCCTTTGGTTTGTTAAAGTTAGTCACTTGCCAATTGTATGGTGTTTGACCAGTTTGTAGCACTGTTACCTCGCGTTCTTGTCCAACAGGATAAGACGGTAAGTTAGGATATGTAATTGCAGGAATATATGGATCATCAAATGGAGATAATACCATTGTAGAATATGGATCTGCTGTTTTAACTACATTAGGTGAATCTGCGACAGGATTAGTGTCAAAGACCCAATATTGATATGTTTCTATTTGTCCAGACGTTAATCCAGTTAATTCTAACCAATATTTTCCTGTGCTTGGATCACGTTTCATAACATCACTATTTGTTGGGTTATAACCATTCCAACTACCAGCTATTTGTATAAATTCTTTACCTGGTGCAGTTAAGACTAACGTAGCTTTAGTAACATCTGTCCCATAGTTTATTCCATCTACCAATCCAGAAGGTAATGCTTCTTCTATAACGGTTGGTACAACAATAACTTGAAATGAAGCATCTCCTGTTTCAGTTGAACTTGGAGGTGTTCCTACAAATTTAACAATACCACTTTCAGTAATATTGCTTAAAGTATAAGCACATACAGGAAATCCACAAGTACCAGAATTAACAAGTACATCGTTGAAATGAATATCAAAAGTTCCTTGTACTGTATTGCTTCCTTGATATGAAATTATAGCACTAATATCTACATTATCTCCAGAATTAATAATAACGGTAGATTCTGATGGTTGTGTAATATCAATTACTACATTGCCAATAGGGAAAATAAAGTCATTACAACCATTTTTTTTGAATTCTTGGCTTCCGTCTTCATTTCTAAAAACCATACCTACTTGAGTAGCATTATCTGCCTCAACTTGGGTTAATCCATAATAGGTTTGTGGTGTTATGGTAATACTATATGTGCCATCACCATTACTGGTCATTTCACCCACACCATCATCTTGTCCCCAATTTCCGACAACGCCAAACCCAAAAGCATCGGAGTAGTCTCCAATACCAGAATGCATATAAACTTTAGACGGATTATTAAACCCGTTGCAATCAGTATCTGTACTATTAGTATCTACAGTAATTGTAACTGCTTGGTCAACCTCAATCGCACCAGGATTTAGAGTTACCTGAGCATTAATATTTAATGTGAATAAGAGTAGAAAAGCGAATGTAATTTTTTTCATAACAAGCAAAATTTTAATAGAAAAGGCTATGTCTTAAAAAAAACATAGCCTTTAACTTATTTATTTGATAACTTACTTTTTAAGTTAGACTACTCTAAAGTAATGGTTTTGTTTACTGTATCAATAGTTGTATAATATTGACCATCTGTACCAATAAACGCAAAATTTAAGTCACCATCTTCAGCATTCTCAAAGTTTGCATCTATAGTATAACCAGCATCAGCAAAGAATGGATAGTTTTGTCCAGATCCCCAATCAGTAGCTGTTGTAAAGAATCTAAAGTTGTTTCCATCAACAGTACTAGTATAATTTACCCATCCAGAATATACGCTATCACCTTCACACATTAATTGAACTGGTGTTGCCCAATCCCAACCTGCGTCTGGTAAACCTGCACCTACAGCCCATAATTGGTCTAAGTCACAGTTTCCTTGAGAAGCAGCGTCACCTAATGTTATTGTTTTATTTAGTGCATCAATAGTCAATAAATATTTTCCTGAAGGACCAGTGAATAAGAAATTGTTATCTCCATCCATTGCATCTTCAAACATTGCATCGATTATATAACCATCGTCAGCAAATCCAGGGTAGTTTACACCTGATCCCCAATCCGTAGCGGTAGTGAAGAATCTAAAGTTTCCATCACCATCTACATTGTTGATTAAGTCTACATTAACTGTGTAAACATTTGTTCCAGTACAAACTGCTTCTATTGGTGTTGCCCAATCCCAACCAGTGAATTTAACTGCTGCACCTACTAAGAAATATTTTTCAAAATCACAGATAGCCTGCTCACCTGTACTTTCTTCTGGTAAGAATAAAGTTAAAGCTTGTGTAGATGAAAAGTTTTCAGAACCTCCATCACCTAAAAATGATCTTAGTCTAAAATAAACGTCTCCAGTATCAGGATTTTCTGTTGCAGGATCATTGTCTAAGCCGGCTTGGTTTGCATAAGCTAGTAAATCTCCAATTGTAATTGCAATTTCATTTCCAGTTGTAGCTCCAACAACTTCTCCATCTGTAAAATCACCTAATATTGATTTTTCTAATTGATAAGTTACATTTGTTGGTACATCTAATACAGCAGAATCCCATGTAAAACGCTCGCCTAAATTACTTGCAGTTGAAGGTGTAAGGATATATTCCGCAGAGAAGTTGTTAGTGAAAACTAATTCACCATTATTATCTGTTGTGAAGACCACATCATCCTCGGTCTCACAACTATTAAAACTTATTAAGGCTAAGATGAAAAGGCCTAAAATTGATAATTTTTTCATGTTAATTTATAGTGTTAATTAGTATCCTGTGTTTTGTTCTAAATTTGTATTAATTCCTAAGTCTGTAGATGGGATTGGCATAATGTCTCTAAAAGATTCTGTAGTAGTTCCTTGAAATACATTTCCTTTCCATTGCCAAACTCCTTGGTCTGAAAATTGACCAAATCTTATTAAATCTTGTCTTCTATGACATTCCCAATATAATTCTCTAGATCTTTCATCTAAAATAAAGTCTAAAGTTAAATCAGATACTGTAATGTTACCTGCTTCGTTTCCATAAGCACGTCCTCTTATTTCATTAATATAATCTACGGCAGTACTCATAGAACCTCCACCACCTCTTAAAGCAGCTTCAGCATACATCAAATAGGCATCTGCCAATCTAAACATTGGGTAATCAATATCAGTATGTTCACCAGAAGAATCTGAACCTTGAACACCATTTACGTCTACATTTCTGTATTTTGCAACAGCGTATCCTTGGTTAAACGGACCAACTTCTTCGATGTCTAAATTTTGTCCATCAGTATAAAATAGATTTCTACCATCTATTAAATCCATTGAATAAGTAAATGTATTTAGATCTAAGGTAATTTTATAAGTACCTGCTTCCACAGCAATATTATCACCACCTTCAGAAAGTGCAGCTGGATTCTCACTACTAGAATCAAGTCCGTAGTTAAGAGACCAATCATTGTTAAATCTAAATTTCATTTCACCATCCACAAAATTGATATAGCCTTGATATACATTAGCTGAAATTTCAGCTAACTGTGTATCTGGACCATCCCAACTATTTGGAGTTGCACTTCCTACAAGTCCCCAATCAGATAAAGTTCCGATTGCATTAGTTGCAGTAACTGGGTCAAAACCATCTGTATTAAATTGATCAACAAATGTAGGAGTGGTTCTTACACCAAACCATCCACCACTAATTCCAAAATCAGCAGGATCCATAGTGCCACCAACAGGTGCATGAACTAAAAATGTCATACCTCCATAAGCTTGAGTTCTTAAACCATCGAAAGGAATAGTAAAAATGACTTCGTCTTGAGCTCCATTAGAATCATTATCTGCTAAGAATGAATGATAGTAAGGAGTTTCAGGAATTGAATATCCTTCGCCAATGATATTGTTGGTATAAGTAATTGCATCTGCATAACGAGCAGTACCTGTATATACTTCTGCATTTAAATATATTTTAGCTAAAACCATCCAGGCAGCAGCTCTATCTGCTCTACCATACTCATTTTGACGTGGTGCAGCCATATCATCTAAAACTGCCAACAATTCAGATTCAACATAATCAAATAAATCTGCTCTTTGTATTTGTTCTGGAAGAAATGCTCCTACAGGATCATCCTCAGTTACAAAAGGAGGATTAGCAAATAAATCCATAGCATGCCAATAGGTTAATGCTCTCATGAATCTTGCTTCAGCTCTATAGGTTTGAATTTCTGCTTGCAATGCAGCATCAACTCCACGACTGTCTAACTTAGAGTCTGTAGTCTGTCTTAAATATTCATTCGTTAATGCCACCTGATAAAGTAATCGACTATACATTGTTCTGATAAATTCATTACCAGAAGTCCAACTTTGACCATGTAAATCTTGTATTGTACCATCATTCCATCCAATGATTGCTTCATCAGTAGTTAACTCTTGCATTTTCCAATATAATCTAAGGTAATTAGAAAATCCTTCGTCTAATCCAGCTAAATCTGGCGCTCCAGCAGGACCTTCTTGTCCGCTTAAAGAAATCCCTGCATAAATTTTAGCTAAAAATTCTTTATAAGCTGCTGGATCTTCAAAGGCAGCTTCAGCTCCCTCACGATCGTCTTCTGGTATTAAATTTAGCCTGTCGTCACAAGACTGCATAAAGAATGCAAGTGTGATAACAACTAAAACACTTTTAATTGTTCTTATCATCATAGCTTTGTTGTTTATATAAATATTCATCATTTTTAAAAAGAAAAGTTTAATCCTAATACAACATCTCTAGTTCTTGGATAGAAGTTGTTTTCTATTCCATTTCCTATTTCAGGGTCAAGGCCATCATATTCCGTAATTACAAATAAGTTGGTAGCTGTTAAAGAAGCTCTCAATGACATTTTTGAAAAAGGAATTGTATAACCTAAAGAAATGTTATCCAATCTTACAAAATCGGCACGTTCTATATAAGCATCAGAAAATAAGTTCTGACCTGAAAAACCAGTGTTTAGTACATCTGCATTTGCATTAGCCAAATAACCTGCCTGTCCGATAATGGCATTAATATTACCATTAGAAGAGGCATTGTTATTATAAACATAGTTACCAAAACTTCCTCTAAACGTAAAGTTAAAATCTAAGTTTTTATATCTAATGTTGTTAGTAAACCCAATAAAAGCATCAGGTGTTCCTTTCTTGTAAGCTTGTCTATCTGCTTCTGTAATTTGGTTGTCACCATTTACATCTACATAAGCTCCTTCTATAGGATTTCCGTCATTATCATATACTTGTCTAAATACAAAGAAAGTTGATGGGTCGTAACCAGGTTTCCATAATTGAATGTTGTTACCAACACCACCAGAAATACCTCCGGTTAAAATATAGTAATCAGGATCATCAGTTAAGCTTAATTTTGTAATTTCTTGCTCTTGGAAAGTAATATTGAAATTAGTATCCCATCCAAAATCTTCTTTTTGATAAATGATGCCATTTAAACTAAATTCAATACCCTTACTTGTAATAGATCCAACATTAGTATAGAGTAAATCCGTTAGGTTAGAACCTGCAGCTGTATTAACAATAGATAACAAATCGTCAGTTTCTTTATAATAAGCATCAACAGTACCTGTTAATCTATTATTAAAGAGCCCAAAATCTAACGCTACATTATATTGGGTCGTTTCTTCCCACTTAAGATTTTCATCAAATCCTTCTGGTCTTAATGTGTCTATAAAAAATGGCTCACCATCTACAGTATAACCAAACTGAATATTAGCAGCATTATTTCTAGACCGAGAATATAATCCTAAGTATCCATAATTTTCTCTAATTTCTTGTTGTCCGGTAACTCCCCAACCTGCTCTAAGTTTTAAGTTAGAGAAGAATGAATTTTTCATAAAATCTTCATTCATCATTTTCCAACCTAAAGAAACACCAGGAAAAGAGCCCCAACGATTATCTTCACTAAATCGAGATGAACCATCACGTCTAAAACTAGCAGATATTAAATATTTATCAGCAATGTCAAAACTAGCTCTTGCAAAATAAGACTCTAATGCATTTCTGTTTATATCAGTGACAACTGTAACGGTCGGTCCTGAAGACTGATCGATATCAGAACGCACATAGAATTCTTGAAAAGCGTGACCAGCTGTGATATCAAGTTTTGTGTTTATTGATTCTACTTCTGTCTTATAATTTAAGAAGAAATCTAATGCTGTATTTCTGTTTAATCCATCAGATTTTCCTATAGAACCAACAGAACTTGGATTGTTAGGATTAGCTGGACCATAATTAACACCACTATTTTCAGCATAATCAATACCAGCATTTAAATTAAACTTTAAACCTTCTAAGAACCAAAGTTTATAATCAATATTAAAGTTTGAAATTACACGTTTTATACGTTGTCTGTCGTTTGTTTGTTCTAATGTATACAATGGGTTTCTAGGCGCTAAAGCTATTCCATATTGAGTGTAGTTTCCATTCTCGTCAAATACAGATTGCGTAGGGTCAAATCTTACCGCGTCGCCAATTGCACCACTAGGAGCATAATTATATTCGTCTTGAATACCTTTGGCAACTAAGGTTAATTTTAAATCGTTATCCAAAAAGCGATGCACAAAAGAAGTGTTAATTCCATTTCTTTCATAAAGGTCTCCTAATAGTGGTCCCTCTTGAGATACATGGTTAAAATTAACTCTGTAGTTGAAATTCTCATAACCTTTAGAAACTGTTATATTATGAATGGCTCCAACGCCAGTTCTGAAAATTTCATTTTGCCAATTCGTATCTGCACTACCAAATGTTGAAGGATCAACTCCATTGGCTGCTGCCATTGTTCTATATTGACTTGCGTTTAATACATCTACTGTATCAGTAATTCTTCTAATAGAACCTTGAATACCATATTCAACCTTTAATGGTTGGTTAGTAGAACCTTTTTTGGTTGTAATTAAGATTACACCATTCGAGGCTCTAGACCCGTATATTGCAGTTGCTGATGCATCCTTTAATACTACAAAATCTGCAATATCTTCAGGGTTAATAGCATTTAAAGCGTTACGACTACCTTGAGCACCACCACGTTGGTCTATCGGTAAACCATCAATTACTATAAGTGGATCGTTAGTAGAAGACAATGAAGCTCCACCACGAATTCTAATTTCACCACCTTCACCAGCGGCACCACCTCCAGATGTAATTCTTACACCTGCAGCTTTACCTGCGATAAGTTGTTGCGGTGCTACAATTGCACCACGGTTAAATTCTTTGTCGTCTACTTTTTCAACTGCTCCAGTGGCATCTTGTTTGGTAGTAGAACCATAACCAATTAGCACAACTTCATCTAATTGAGCTGCATCTTCTTCTAGAGCTACATCAATTCTAGATTGACCATTAAAGACAAACTCTTGTGTTGTGTAACCTAAATAAGAGATAACAATGGTTTCTCCATCACTTACTTCGATAGAATAATTTCCGTCAAAATCTGTGGAAACTCCTCTAGAGGTGCCTTTAATAATGACATTTACGCCAGGTAAAGGCATTGCGTTTGCTTTATCTGTAACTGTACCAGAGACGCTCGATTGAGCCATCAATGTTGCTGGTATCATAATTAGACAGAATAATAAAGCATTTAAGAATGTTTTCATACAATGTTTTTAAGTTAAATTGCTTAGTTAATTGATTTATATTTTCACTTCTTGGGATAAATCTATGTAAAATTACTGTGATATGACGGTTTCAAAACATGACATAAGTCACGAAAACGTTTTCGTGTTAAAAACTTTTTAACAAAACTTAACAATTATTGAAAAATAAGAAAAAAAATGAGGATTTATCAATTTAGGATAGTTAAAATTATGAACTACGGAAAAAGTGTTCACTTATTTTCTATTATCTTCGTTCATTGATTAGTTGCAAAAGCAAAATATGAAACGAAAAATTACCTTAAAACAAATTGCCAGAGAATTAGATGTATCCATTTCAACCGTTTCTAAAGCCTTAAGAAATAGCGCTGAAATTAGTGAGGATACAAAACAAAAAGTTCAGGCATTTGCTAAGTTGTATAATTATAGACCAAATAATATAGCACTTAGTCTTAAAAATAGAAAGACTAATACTATTGGGATAATTATCCCAGAAATTGTACATCATTTCTTTTCTAAAGTGATAAGAGGTGTGGAGTTAGTGGCTAATAAACGAGGTTATAATGTAATCATTGGGTTATCAAATGAATCTTTTTCTAAGGAGGTAATAAACATGGAAATGCTTGCTAATGGAAGTATTGATGGTTTTATTCTTTCTATGTCTAAAGAAACATTACAACAACAAGATTACCATCACTTTAATGAAACAATGAGTCAAGGTATGCCAATTGTTATGTTTGATAGAGTAGTATCTGATGTAAATTGCGATAAAGTTATTGTAGATGATTTTAATGGTGCTAAAAATGCAGTAGAAAAATTGATTGCTAACCAATGCAAATCAATAGCATTAATAACTACTAAAGATTATGTTAGTGTTGGGAGACTAAGAACACAAGGTTACTTAGAGGCACTACAAGAAAACAAAATAACTCCAGAAGCAGAATTAATATTGAAAATGGATGACACATTAGATTATGAAGTCCACTTAGAAGCTTTAGAAGCAGAAATTGAACAACTATTTAAGTCCAATAAAAAAATAGATGGTGTTTTTGCTGTTAATGAGTTATATGCTCTATCTGCTATGAAAGTGGCACGAAAACTGGGTTTAGATATACCAAACGATGTGCAAGTCATTGGGTTTACAGATGGTGTTTTATCAAAACATGCAACTCCAAGTCTTACCACTGTGAGTCAGCATGCCCAACAAATGGGAGAAAAAGCTGCGGATTTATTAATTGATAAATTAGAAAGCGATTATAACGATGAAGATGAAGTGTATCAAACAGTAGTAATTACAACAGATTTAGTAGAGCGAGAATCTACCAAATAGACAGGGCAAACGCATCATAAATTGAGTATTTTCAATAGATAATCATTGCTTATTGCCGCTTTGAGTCTTCTACTTTTGACACCAACCTTTGCTTTAGTA
>Ga0209121_10001213_pt1 | contig 27025 bp, 24 predicted proteins | sample Cruoilmetagenom3_FD_187292 | JGI IMG/M metagenome (GOLD analysis project Ga0209121, IMG submission 187292) | Oil polluted marine microbial communities from Coal Oil Point, Santa Barbara, California, USA - Sample 3 (SPAdes) (version 2) | ecosystem: Environmental > Aquatic > Marine > Oil seeps ...
AACCTTATCATTCTGCATACAAACGCGGAGTTAAAATAATTGGAGCAACTAGTCACTATATTACTGAAGAGCTAGATGCTGGTCCGATAATAGAACAAGGCGTTACTCATGTTTCACATTCACATTCTATTAATGATTTAATTTCGAAGGGCAGAGATTTAGAAAAAATTGTCTTATCTAATGCAATAATGCTTCATGTAAACAGAAAGGTTATGGGCTTTAATAACAAGACTGTTATTTTTTCTTAGCACAGCTAATAGCTTAAATTGTTATCACACTGTACAAACTGATTAGCAAAATTCTCACCACCTACAATTAATGAAAATTACTGATTCAACAACCATTTTAGATAAATACAGTAAAATTAACGAAACTTACAAAACTTTATTCGTATCAAAAGTTTTTTACTTATTTTTGCAAAAAAATTCATACAAATGAAATCCAAAATCATAAATAAATCAATAGATATGTTCATGGAAATAGGTTTTAAGACCTTGACTATTGATGACCTTGCTAGCGAAATGTGTATTTCTAAAAGAACAATTTACGAGCATTTTCATAATAAACATGATTTGGTAGAAGCTGCTACAATGCATTTATTTGAAAAGGTTTCAAATGGAATTGATGAGATTTTCGCATTAAATAAAAACCCTATAGAAGAACTTTTTGTAATCAAAGATTTTGTAATGGAGAATTTAAAAAATGATAGTACTTCCCCTATTTATCAATTAAAAAAATACTATCCACAAATTTATAAGTCACTTATGGATCGGCAGTTTAACAAAATGGATATATGTGTACTTGAAAACCTAAAAAGAGGTATAAAACAACATTTATATAGAGATGATATTAATCTGAGACTAACAAGTCGTTTCTATTTTGCGGGAATTAACAGCATTCGAGATGCCGAACTTTTTAATCCGATACAATTTAGCAAAATGGAAGTTCAAAAAGCCTATTTGGAATACCATTTAAGAGCAATTTGCACTCAAAAAGGCACAGATTTTATGGAAAACAATTATTAAAGTCAAAGTAAATAACAATGAATAAAATAACAATTATTTTTTTTCTTTTGGTAATAAAGATTCAAGCACAAGAAATAAAATCTCTCACGCTAAAAGATGTAATTACCTATGCTTTAGAAAATAAAGCAGATGCAAAAAAAGCAAAACTAAAAGTAGAGAATAGTGAGTATCAAATTCAAGAAGTGCGCTCCAGAGCTCTGCCTCAAATTTCTGTAAATGGTGGATTAACCTATAATCCTATATTACAAACAACTGTAATTGATGGTGCAATTTTTGGACAACCTGGAACAATAATCCAAGCTGATTTTGGACAAAAATGGAGCTCGGTTGCCGGAGTTTCATTAACTCAAAATTTATTCGACCAATCAATTTTTACTGGTTTAAAAGCGGCTAAATCTTCTCGAGAATTTTTTCAGATAAACCAACAATTAACCGAAGAGCAAGTAATTGAACGTGTAGCAAATGCTTATTATCGGATATTTGTTACCAAACTAAATTTAAAAACAATAGAAAAAAATATAGAAAACACTAATAAAGTTAAAAATATTATAAAAGGACTATATGATAATGGATTGTCAAAAAAGATAGATTTAGATAGAATTTCTGTACGGGTTTCAAATCTAAATACACAAAGAAAACAAATTGTAAACGCCATCGAATTGCAAGAAAACGTACTAAAATTTTATATGGGAATGCCTATAGAAACAAAAATTTCATTACAGCAAATGGCTTTCGAAATCAGTATACAAACGATGGAGGAAGGTCCAAATACTGAAAAACGAACAGAATACATATTGCTTAAAAAAAATGAAGAATTGCTGGAATTTCAGAAAAAAAGTATAGAAGCAAATTATTATCCTACGCTGTCACTCACGGGAAACTATAATTACTTTGGCCAGGGTTCCAAAATACCTCTAGGTGGAAGCAATTCAGATGGCGTTTACTGGTCAGATTTCTCATCGATTGGCTTAAATTTAAGGATACCAATATTTTCGGGTTTTGAAACAAAGGCAAGAGTACGACAAGCAGAAATCAATTTAAAAAGTATAAAATTAGATTTAGAAGACACCAAATTAGCACTTAATTTGGCTTATGAAAATGCTAAAAAACAAATAGACAATAGTTTGGAAACTATCAATAGTCAAAAAGAAAATACACAATTGGCTCAAGAAGTTTTAGATAATACTAAAAACAATTACTTACAAGGGTTAGCCTCATTAACTGATTTATTAGACGCTGAAAATGCCAATGTAGAAGCACAGAATAATTATAATGCAGCTGTGTTACAATACAAATTAGCAGAAATTCAATTACTAAAATCAAAAGGCGAACTAAAAATATTAACTAAATAGAAAGATGAAAAAAAACATAATTACAGGAATTATACTAATGGGAGCAATAATTTTAATTGCTTTCAAATTGATATCTAATAAAAAGGGGAACGAAGCAAAAATAGCTGTCGTAGCTGAAAAAAATGCAGCAGTATCAGTAAAAATTGATACTGTTAAAACTGAAGATATTTCTTTAGATTTCAGTACCAACGGAAATTTTGAACCTATGCAACAGCTTACTTTTAGTGCTGAAAAACCAGGAAAAGTTATGCGTATTTTGGTTAAAGAAGGAGATGAAGTTTATAAAGGAAGGACACTGGCTATTGTAAGGAGCGATGTTATAAATGTAAGTGTTCAAGCTGCCGAAGCCACTTATCAAAATGCTTTAAATGACTATACGCGATTTGAAAATGCTTTTAAAACCGGAGGTGTAACTAAACAACAGTTAGACCAAACCAGATTAATGATGGTTAATGCAAAAGCTAATTATACTAATGCAAAAATCAACTTAAGTGATACACATATAAAAGCACCAATTAGCGGAATTATTAATAAAAAATTTATTGAAGTAGGTTCTATACTTGCAGGAACGCCTCCAACACCTCTTTTTGAAATTCTTGATGTATCTAAACTTAAATTAAAAATTACAGTCAATGAATCTCAAGTAGTAAGTTTAAGGAAAGGAGATTCTGTTAAGGTAATAGCAACAGTATATCCTGACAAGGTTTTTTCGGGTAAAATTACTTTTATCGCACCAATGGCAGACGCGAGTCTAAACTTTCCTGTCGAAGTAGAAATTGAAAATAACATTACCAAAGATTTAAAGGCAGGAATGTATGGAACTGCAAATTTTACCTCTATAGAAAATATGATGATTGTGCCAAGAAATGCCTTTATTGGAAGTGTGAAAGAAAACCAAATATTCATTGTTGAAAATGGTATTGCAAAACTTAAAAATGTAATTTCCGGGAAAAGTATAGGCGATAAAGTTCAAGTTTTAAAGGGTTTGAACAATGATGATTTAGTAATTGTTACAGGACAAATTAACTTACTAGACGGTAGTAAAATCGAAGTAATCAAATAAGTTTTTAAGAAATAAAATATGAAAATAGCAGAAATTTCGATTAAACGCCCATCATTGGTAATTGTATTGTTTACCGTTCTAATTTTAGGAGGATTGTTTAGTTATTTCAATTTAGGGTACGAATTACTTCCTAATTTCGATGTCAATAGGATTTCTATTGCCACCGTTTATCCTGGAGCATCACCTAGTGAGGTTGAAAACACGGTAACAAAAAAAATTGAAGATGCTGTTGCATCTTTAGAAAACATAAAAAAAATAGAATCCCGTTCATATGAAAGTTTATCAACAGTTACAATTGAATTAACAACAGATGCTGATGTAAATGTTTCGCTAAATGATGCGCAACGAAAAATCAATGCAATTATAAGTGATTTACCTGATGATGCCAAAACCCCTTCATTATCTAAATTTTCATTGAGTGACTTGCCTATTATTACTATTGGTGCTAATGGTAGAATGGATGAAATAGAATTTTATGATTTAATTGATAAAAAAATTGCACCTATACTATCGCGTGTAAATGGTGTCGCTCAAGTTAATATCATTGGTGGTCAAGAACGAGAGATTCAAGTGCAACTTGATGCTAAAAAAATGCAAGGATTTGGAATTTCTGTTCAACAGGTTCAACAAGTTATTTTGACTTCAAATTTAGATTTTCCAACAGGAAATATTCAAACCAGAAATCAAAAAATTCTTATCCGTTTAGAAGGTAAATACAAATCGGTAAATGAGTTAAGAAATTTAGTTGTCTCATCAAAAAATGGAGTTCAAATTCGCCTTAACGATATTGCAGATATTCAAGACACTCAAAAGACAGCTGAAAAAATAGCTCGCGTTGACCAAAAAAGCGCTATTATTCTGCAAGTTATTAAACAATCTGATGCAAATGCTGTTGCTGTTAGTGAACAGGTAACAAAAAGTATTATCAATTTACAAGAAGAATATAAAAATATTGATTTAAGTCTAAATATTGCTAATGATAGTACAGTTTACACACTTGAAGCAGCAGATTCGGTAATTCACGATTTGTTTATTGCAGTAATTTTAGTGGCTTTTGTAATGTTATTTTTCTTACATAGTATTAGAAATTCAATTATTGTAATGGTTTCTATCCCAGCTTCATTAATAGCTACTTTTATTGGTATGTATTATTTGGGTTATACCTTAAATTTAATGAGTTTATTAGGCTTGTCATTGGTAGTTGGTATATTGGTTGATGATGCTATTGTGGTGTTAGAAAATATGTATCGGCATATGGAAATGGGTAAAAATAAAGTTAGAGCTGCATATGATGGTGTTGCAGAAATAGGAGGAACTGTTACCTCCATAACTTTGGTTATTGTTGTCGTTTTCTTGCCAATTGCAATGAGTGATAGTTTTGTTTCTAATATTATCAAACAGTTTACTGTTAATGTAATTATTGCTACCTTATTATCTTTATTGGCTTCGTTTACAATAGTTCCTTGGTTATTTTCAAGATATGGTAAATTAGAACATATTGAAGGTAAAAACCTTTTTGGAAGAATTATATTAGCTTTTGAAAAACAATTAACAAAGTTTACAAATTTTATTACCAACCTGTTAATCTGGACTCTTAACCATAAAATTAAGACCACAATTGTAGTTTTAGTCTTGTTTTTCACTTCTACTATTGGTTTAATCGGAGGTGGTTTTATTGGTGGAGAATTTTTTGCACAATCAGATAAAGGAGAATTTCTTGTGCAAATAGAATTACCAAAAGTAGCTTCATTAGAACAAAGTAATTTTATGGCTCAAAAAGCCGAAATGTTTCTTAAAAAACAAAAGGAAGTAAAAAGTTTAATAACAACTGTTGGTCAAACTAGTGAAGGTTTTGAAGGTGGTAGAGCTAATGCTTATAAGTCTGAAATTAATGTAAAATTAGTAGATAAAAAGGATAGAGAAGATGGTTCATATGTTTATGCAGCAAAAATTAAACGAAAACTCGAAAAAGTTTTAGTAGGAGCAAAAATAAAAACAGTTCCCATTAGTATCATGGGTACTCCAGAAGAAGCTCCTATTGCTCTAGTTGTTACGGGAACAACATTAGATAAAGCAATGAAATTTGCAGAGCAGGCAAAAGTTAAACTGGCAAATATCTCTGGAACAACTCAAATCAAATTAACAGTTGAAAGTGGTAACCCTGAAGTTAAAGTTAAAGTGGATAGAGATAAAATGGCGGCTCTTGGCTTATCGCTTCAAATGGTCGGTATGACAATGCAAACAGCTTTTGCCGGAAATACGGATGGAAAATTTAGAGCTGGAGAATACGAATATGATATCAATATAAAATACAATAGCTTCGATAGAAAAAATATTGAGGATGTTCGAAATTTAATTTTTTCAAACAACCAGGAGGAACAGGTTAAGTTATCTCAATTTGCCACTATTGTTGAAGGTTCAGGTCCTAGTCAACTAGAACGAAGAGATAAATCGGCTTCAGTAACGGTTCAGGCACAAACTGTAGGCGTGCCTGCCGGAACGGTAGTATCAACTTTAAAAGAGGAGCTCAATAAAATGGAAAAACCTATAGGAGTGAGCTATGTTTGGGGCGGAGATGAGGAACGCCAAAGTGAAGGTTTTGGTTCGTTAGGATTGTCTTTATTAATAGCGATTCTATTGGTTTATTTTGTAATGGTTTCTTTATATGACAGTTTTATTCATCCATTTATTGTTATGTTTTCAATTCCTTTATCATTTATTGGAGCAATGCTTGCGCTGGCATTGACAAATAATACTTTAAATATGTTTACCATTTTGGGAATTATTATGCTAATTGGTTTAGTGAGCAAAAATGCCATTTTATTAGTAGATTTTACCAATAGTAGAATTAAAGCAGGAGAAACAGTAAGAAAAGCAGTTATTCAAGCAAATCACGCACGGTTACGCCCTATTTTAATGACAACCATTGCAATGGTATTTGGTATGCTTCCTATTGCAATAGCTTCAGGAGCAGGAGCCGAATGGAAAAATGGATTGGCTTGGGTACTTATCGGTGGCCTTTTGAGTTCGCTATTCTTGACGCTTATTATAGTTCCTTTAGTCTATGAAGTTATGGATAAATTAGTACGTAAATTCACAAAAGGCAAAAAAACAAACTATGAAGAATTAATGATAGCAGATTATGTACATAAACAATTAAGTGAAGATGGTTTTACACCAAAACACGAAATGTAGCTGTAAGAAAGTATTTATTTAAATAAAGAGGTGTAAAATAACATCTATATTATATCAAAACATTTCTGTAGGAATTTTAATATTTAACAATAAATACAAGTAGTAATATTGTAGATAATGAATTAGAGGTATGGTTACATCCAAGTTTTGTTAATAGAAGAGTATAATGGAGATAATTTGTTAAAGCATCAACACGGATATTAATATTAACATAACATTCTATAAACAGGAATGCTTTAGCTCCTAAAGCTTCTCTTCATAAATTCATAAGACCAGTATAATGACCTATATGCGCATGTGTTAAAAACACACCATCAATTACATTACCATTATCTACATGTTGATCTTTTAAAATTTGAGTTTGTTCATTAATATCTGGTGTGGCATCAAAAAGCCATTTTTCCTGAGATTGCACGTCAACAAGACCTAAGCAAGAAATTAATTTCTTTTTTTCCTTTCCTTCTAAATATGCTTTACAACACTCTTTTTCACAATTTATTTGAGGGTAACCTGCATCTTGAGCAATACCACGAACCGTAACATACTGTTTGAATTTCTGCGTTTCATTTTTTTCGTAGTGCGAATTACAACTTAATACACTAAGAATTAATATTAGGAATAATATTTGAAGAGGTTTCACTTGTATAATTTATCTTTGCCAAAAATATAAAACCCAAACTTATGATTAAAAGGATTTTTGCCCTACTATTTATTTTCAATTTAACAGCTTGTGCCGAGCTACAACAAGTTGTCGAATCTTTACCACAGGGAGCTAGTGATGTATTAAGCAGTGCAGATATTGCATCTGGATTAAGAGAAGCATTAGATTTAGGAATTGACAAACAAGTTTCAAAACTTACGGCCAAAGACGGATTCTTTAAGAACGATTTAGTGAAAATTTTACTTCCAGAAGAATTACAAAAAGTAGATAAAGGCTTACGCGATATAGGTTTAGGGAATTTAGCAGACGAAGGTCTTAAAGTATTAAATAGAGCGGCAGAAGATGCTGTAAAAGAAGCAACACCTATTTTTGTGGATGCTGTAAAAGATATCACTTTTAATGATGCAAAAAACATTTTATTAGGTGAAGATAATGCTGCTACATCTTATTTAAATACTAAAACACAATCGGAACTTTATAATAAATTTCATCCTGTAATAAATAATTCATTTACAAAAGTTGGTGCTGACCAGATTTGGAATAACCTTATCAACAAATACAACGCTATACCTTTTACAACGAATGTCAACCCTGATTTAACGGACTATGTAACCCAAGAAGCGCTTAAAGGTGTTTATACGATGATTGCTGTAGAGGAAAAAGAAATTAGAAACAAAATCTCTTCTCGTAGTACTGATTTATTAAAGAAAGTTTTTGCATTACAAGACTAGTTAATCAATTTTCTTGTACAAGCCATCAAAAGTAATTGTAATTTCAGTAGAATTGGTAATGGTTTCCCATAATTGTCTTACAGTTCCATCATAATTTGATATCCATGTAATACGATGATAAAAAATCTTGCCATCAGCATTGGCTTCATCATCTGTACGTAAAATCATTTGGTTACCAACTTTATTTCCCTTCATATGCAATGATCCACCTTGATTATCAATCCAGATTTGTTCCCATTGCTTAGTTTTCAAATTATAGAAATTATTACTAGTACCTGTATAGCCTAGTGTGGCACTTGTCCAGTTTTCTTGTAGAACACATTTATCTTGTACTTTTTTAATTCTATTTTTTCCAGCTTTAGAACCGTCAGGATTAGTGACTTCCCAAGCACCAATCCAAAAATCGAATTCAGAATGATTTTCCGTACAACACTTACAATTGTTGTCTTGAGCAGCCATAGAAAATGTGAAAAACGATAAAAAAGTAACTAGTATAAAATGTTTCATAGCCATTGGTTTACTCTAAAGTTATTAAAGTACATTTAATTATTTCCTAATATTAACATAACATTTAATATGGAAATAGATAGCATCTTTGTTATACTTAAGATTGCGTTAGTTAGGTCTTAGAAAAGTTAGTTGATAAGTCGATATTATAGTTAGGTATCGACTTTTTTTGTATTATATGGTGAGACACTAAATCTTATTCCGGTTTTACTCAGTACTGAAGTAGAGCTTTAAATTATTTAGATAAAACCGCTTTCATTTGCAACTGCAATTCCTCAGCTTTATTAGCAGAAGCTTCAGCAAAACGTTCATCTTGAGACGCGTAAATAATCCCTCTAGACGAGTTGATTAACAAACCTACAGATTCATTCATTCCATATTTACAAACCTCTTGCAAATTACCTCCTTGTGCTCCAACACCAGGAACTAATAAAAAACTATCTGGAATTATTTGACGAATATCTCCTAAGAATTCTGCTTTAGTCGCACCAACTACATACATTAGATTTTCTGAGTTTATCCAAGATTTAGATGTTTCTAAAACCAGCTTATATAGCTCAACACCGTCAACAGTTTTAGTCTGAAAATCGAATGCCCCTTGGTTAGAAGTTAAAGCCAATAATATAGTATGCTTATCTTCAAATGCTAAAAAAGGTTCCACAGAATCTTTTCCCATATATGGTGTAACTGTTACACTATCGAATCCTAAATCTTCAAAAAAAGCTTTAGCATACATCGTACTTGTATTGCCAATATCTCCACGTTTAGCATCTGCAATGGTGTAAATTTCTGGATGGTTTTCGTTAAGGTAATTAATGGTTTTTTCTAAAGCTTTCCAGCCTTTTATTCCATAAGCCTCGTAAAAAGCTGTGTTTGGTTTATAGGCAACACAGAGATGATGCGTAGCATCTATTATAGCCTTATTAAAAGTAAATATTGGGTCTTCTTCTTTTAATAAATGTTTTGGGATTTTATTTAAATCGACATCTAAACCTATACAAAGAAAGGATTGTTTTTTTTGGATTTGGTTGATTAGTTGTTGTGTTGTCATTGAATAAGATACATTATAGAGTAACTATTATTTTTAAATCCATTCTGAAAGAAAGCAGAGACAGCTTCAAAATTTTCGCTTTTATCATTTTTAGAATCAGGAAGTAAAATTATAAAACCATCGTTTTGATTGTTTTTAGAATTTGACAGCTTATAGTTAATAGTAATTGCTTCAATCGAATTAATATATTCAACTTCATCTAACTGCTTCGAAATCCATAAAAAATCCTGTTTAATTTCATTTATGTTAGAATCAAAATCTTTTGATACAATAAACTTACATTCTTTTAACACATCACTGCAACCACTTAAAGTAATATATAACTGTTTTGATTCTGAAATAATTATTTTAGCCGTAAGAGTTTTTGAATCCCAATAATAGTTATTTAACTCTTTAAGATTCCCCAAGTAACTCTCGTAATTCTTTGATAGTTCAATACAGTCATCTGACGGCTCAATAAATGTTTTTTTTAGTTCTGGTCGTTCATTCACAACTCTATTCTTGCTGGCTTCACAACCAAAAAAGATAATAAGAACAATATAAAAGAGTTTTATTCTCATTCATAAGATTCCTGCCTTTGCAGGAATTTAGGTTAAATCACATCATCATTAGCCTTTAACAACTCTGTGTTTTCTGCTAACATTAACTCGTCTATTATTTTTTGAATATCACCATTAATGATATTTGATAAATCGTAAAGTGTTAAACCAATTCTATGATCCGTTACACGGCCTTGAGGATAGTTGTACGTTCTAATTTTTGCACTTCTATCACCAGAACTCACCATACTCTTACGCTTCTCAGAATCTGCAGCCTGTTGCTTAGCCAATTCTAAATCGTATAAACGCGAACGTAATACCTTTAAGGCTTTTTCTAAATTCTTATGCGATGATTTTTGGTCTTGACAACTTACAATCATGCCTGTTGGCTCATGGTGTAATTTAATTGCCGAATAGGTTGTATTAACCGACTGACCTCCAGGACCTGTAGATGTTGTACGCTCTATACGTACTTCGGTCATGTCTAACTCATAATCAAATTCTTCTGCTTCTGGTAATACCATAACAGTTGCAGCACTTGTATGCACACGACCTTGAGTTTCTGTCTGTGGTACACGTTGTACGCGATGTACACCTGCTTCAAATTTTAAAGTCCCATATACATCATCACCAGACACCTCAAATATTATTTCTTTAAAGCCACCAGACGTTCCATCACTTTGACTCACAACATCAACTCTCCAGCCTTTATCACTGCAATACTTAGAATACATTCTAAATAAATCACCTGCAAAAATACTAGCTTCGTCTCCACCTGTTCCTGCTCTAACTTCAACAACAACATTTTTAGCATCATCAGGATCTTTTGGAATCAACATAAAACGAATTTCTTCCTCAAGTTTCTCAATAGTCTCTTTGGCTTCGTCGAGTTGCATTTTAGCCATCTCTACCATTTCTGCATCAGAACCATCAGCAATAATTTCTTCTGCTTCAGCAACATTATCAAATGCTTCTTTATAAATAGCACCTTTATCAACAATAATTTTAAGATCCTTGTATTCCTTCATCAGCTTTGTATAGCGCTTCTGATCTGATATAATATCTGGTTGAATTATCAGGTCATTAACCTCATCAAAACGTTGCTTTATTATCTGTATTTTCTCTAACATCTATCTTCAAAAAGTTGAATTTCAAAAATACGATAATTTATGAATTTTAAAGCGTCACTTATAACATGATATTAAGAAAACAGACCGCTATGCTTTTAGAATCAAGAATGAAGACTTGTTAATGCGTAATTAAACAACTTAATTACTTCTAGTTAACTTCTTTAGAATCCCTTTAAATTCAATTTATTCCTAATTGAAAATTGGAAATTCAGTGGACTAGTAAAAATAAATTACACAAAACCAACGTTACATAATTGATATGCAGCGTCTCCTAGCTATACTAGAATTTTACAAACCGTTTGTGGTTTGGTCTTTTATTGTAACCGCTATTGTGGCATTTTTTAATCCACATTTAGCACCAGCAATAGCGACTAAACTATTTCTTACGGTTTTTGCATGGTATTATGTTAGTGAAACTCCTATTAAACGCAGATTAACCTTTTATAAAAATTTAGGAATTACGCCCTTCAAGCTTTTTTCTATAATGTTTATTGTAGACTGCTTTTTAACCATTATTTTCCTTACAGTATTTAAGGAATTTACATAAACAACAATTTTTGATATTTGAACTAGACAATGTAGAACTTTACTTTAAAAACAAACGTATTTTAAATGGTATTTACCTGAAGGCAGAAACTGGAAAAGTAACAGCTATTTTGGGCGAAAATGGCTGTGGTAAAAGTAGTTTGCTAAATATAGCTTTTGGTAATTTGAAACCAAAATAAAAGCTGATTAGACTAAATAACAAACCACTTTTAAAACCTTTGTATTTAACCGGATTAGTAAAGTATTTACCTCAATACAATTTTATTCCTGATGGAATGAAACTAAAGTTTGTATTCAAAATTTACAATCTAAATTGGAATGCTTTCATTAAAAATTTTGAACCGTTTTCAGTTTATAAAAACTCTAAATTCAAGACTTTATCTGGAGGAGAAAGACGAATTATTGAAACTTATATTATCCTGAAAACTAAAAGTGAAATTGTAATATTAGACGAACCATTTTCGCATTTAGCTCCTATACACATCGAAACCATAAAACAACTCATTTCCGAAGAAAAAAAACATAAAGCAATCATTATTTCGGACCATATGTATCAGCATATCATTGATTCTTCAGATATACTTTACTTACTGAAAAATGGCACTACAAAAAAAATCAAAAACCTCACAGAGCTCGAAGACTACAAGTATTTAAGCGAAGGTAGTCTTTTATAAAAACAGTTATATCCTAAGGTAATGATGTCGATTTTATAATATTGTCTAAGTTAACAACAACTCCAACACCCAAAATTTGTTTCCATTGTAGTTTTGGACCTGCTATAACAAATTCCACATTAGTGGTTTCGTTACTTTCAACTTCCGTTTTAATATCATTATCATACCTCAAGTGCGAACCAATTGTTGCCTTTACATACTTATTGACTGTCATGTTTAGATTGAGATCCCATTCAATATCTATGTTTCCAAAACTATTTATATAATCTGTATACAAACGCAACAAGCTAGTTACTTTTATATTTTTAAACATTTCTTCCTCGAATTGGTTGGTCAATAAAACACCTAATTCTTGTCTTACCTTTTTACCATCTCTAAGGATATTCCCTTCTAAATCATAAATCGCAGGATCAACACCAAATGCACCTTGATTTGCCAAATTATCGTCTAGAACAAAAGTTGTCTTTAATGTAAATGGTGATGCATAAAAAGACATTCGTTCAATATGTCTCCCATATTCCATTCCTATTCCAAAAAACATATAACCTGGAGCTAAAATCTTTGATATAGGCTCATCTCTATTTGGATATTTATATCCATTAGCAAACTGTGTATTAAAGCTAAATCTAGCCGAATAAAACCAATTGCTTTCAGGATTTTTTTCTAAGCCAACATTAGAAATCACTTCTATAACATCCTCTGTTTTTCTTAGATCTACATCTTCTTGCTTATTTAAACCATATCGTAGATTTAAGTCGGAGTTCCAAAACCATCGTTTTTGTTTGTACTTTGAAGATGCTTTTCCTGTTACAATGCCTGAAATCGAGTTAGTACCACCAGCATTCCAATTGGTAAATGACACTTGATTGAGATATAAACCGACCTCTTTTTTGGTACGCCAACCTAATTGAATATCGTTGTTTTTTTTCTTCTTAAAATATAGAGAATCTGGTTGTGCAAATAGAAAACTAGAGCTTAATAAAAATAAGCTCATTAGTAACCACGAATAGTATTTCATGCTTAAAATTTAATAACTAAAAGTACCGTACTCGCTTTTTATGGTAAGCTTCTTTTGGCTTGAAGTCTCAACTCTACCGATAATTTTGGCATCTACATTAAAAGATTTAGAAATCTTAATAATTGCTTCTGCAACTTCAGGTTTAACATACAATTCCATTCTATGACCACAGTTAAAAACTTGATACATTTCTTTCCAATCTGTGTTAGATTGTTCTTGTATGAGCTTGAATAACGGAGGAACTGTAAACATATTATCTTTAATAATATGAAGATTCTCTATAAAATGAAGAATCTTGGTTTGTGCTCCACCACTACAATGTACCATGCCGTGAATTGAATCACTTGCGTAGGTATTAAGAATTGCTTTTATTATTGGTGCGTAGGTACGTGTAGGTGATAAAACTAACTTACCTGCATCTATTGGTGATTCCTTAACAGAATCCGTAAGCTTTGTTTGCCCAGAATACACTAAGTCTTCTGGTACTGCAGCATCAAAACTTTCTGGATATTTCTCAGCTAAATATTTTGAAAACACATCGTGTCTTGCAGAAGTAAGTCCATTACTTCCCATTCCACCATTGTATTCCGTTTCATAAGACGCTTGTCCAAAAGATTCTAATCCAACGATAACATCTCCTTCTGTAATATTAGAATTGTCTATTACATCACTTCGTTTCATACGAGCAGTTACAGTAGAATCTACAATAATGGTTCTAACCAAATCACCAACATCTGCAGTTTCTCCTCCTGTAGAATGAACAGTTACACCAAATGATTTTAAATCACTAATTAATTCTTCCGTTCCATTAATAATGGCAGAAATAACTTCTCCTGGAATTAGATTTTTGTTTCTTCCAATAGTAGAAGATAGCATTATATTATCTGTTGCACCAACACAAAGTAAATCATCAATATTCATTATTAATGCGTCTTGCGCAATACCTTTCCAAACTGAAATATCTCCAGTTTCTTTCCAATACATATAGGCTAAAGATGATTTTGTACCAGCTCCATCCGCATGCATAATAAGGCAAAAGTCTTTATCATTAGTTAAATAATCAGGTACTATTTTACAAAATGCTTTAGGGAATAATCCTTTATCAATATTCTTTATGGCATTATGCACATCTTCTTTAGAGGCTGAAACACCTCTTTCTGCATATCTCTTACTAACCGAATTACTCATGGATTATTTATTAGTATTGGTGATGCAAAAGTAAGAATTGCGTTTAATTATTAGAGATAATTGGGTTAGAATTAATAACAGTTTTCAACTTTTTACGCAATGCTTCTTTTTTCTTATTTCCTCCGAAGTATATATTCATTCCAAACCCCATTCTTATAAAAGCGTCATCTGTATTTGCCACTATGAGCCCATCCAATTTATTAGAGAAAGTATAATTGTATTCGCCAAATAGTTTTAACCCTAAGTGTTCAGTAACAATAACCTCTATTCCTAAACCACCTTGAGCTTTGGTTGTAGTAGTTTTAAAATAATTAGATGCATTATAACCACCACCAGCATATAAATAAGGTGAAAATTTAGTATATGGACTTAATAGAAATTCCCAATTTAAATCAAAAGACATAAATCCTTCATTATACAACTCATCAAATGCTATATTATACTTATTGTAAGTAACATTTACATTTATGTAACTGGTAATATGGATTTTGTAACCTATTCTAAAATAACTTTCGTATTTAGAATCTTGATAATCTCCAAGAATTAAAGCAGAACCAGCCGCTACATCAATTGCATTAGACCCTCTATAATCGAAAAAAGCAAACTTATTGTCAATAGATTTTTGACTTATTTTAACTTCTTCTTGAGAATATATACAATCAGTACTGCATATAGATATTACTATAGTTAGCAATAATACTTTGCATTTTGCAAACATATAATTTTGATTAAAAGACAAGTCTACTTCACTATAAATTTGGGAGGATAACAATATAGAAAAATAATAACGAATATATTAATTGCAGCATGCAATTAACAAAAACAAAAAAGATAAAACCAACGAATCGATTTTATCTTTTTTCTTAAATGGCAAATATGCCTTTTAGTGTTATCTTAAACGTCTAAGATTCTGCTTGTAGCTTAGCTTGAATACTAATAACATCATCTTTAGTAACATTATTCAAGTCTTCTGAATTGTCTTGAGAAAGAACTAGAGTCGCACCCACAAGTATAGCTACACTAAGTAGTAACTTCTTCATTTTTATAAATATTGATTAATAGCACTACAAACATACTAAATAATCATATCTTAAAAATGACTATCCCACTTTTTTAACACGATTTCACTAGCTTTTCGACAACTAGTTTAATGTCATCGATAAACGACACAAAAATTGAATTTCTAATATAAGACTGTACGTACTTATACGTATTTAATAAAACTAACTCTGTTTAATATTAACATCTTAATCCTATTTAGTAAACAATAACTCCCTGTACTTAGTTAATGGCCACAGTTCATCATCTATCATTAGCTCCAATTTATCGCAATGGTATCTTATGTCTTCAAACAAAGGTTTTACTTTGGTGCAATATCCATTAGCTTTCTTTTCTATATCATTATATTTATTACATGTCTTACGCGCTTCAGTCATTTTAGTAACTAACGAATTTATTGCTTCAATATGATGAGAAATTTGCTCGATAAGAGCCAATTGTTCCTTTGCTAAGTTTTTATAATTATCACCATAAATTGTTTTTAACCCTGTAACATTTTCTATTAATATATTTTGATATCTCACAGCTGTAGGCACAACATGATTACGAGCAATATCTCCTATGACGCGACTTTCAATTTGAATATGAAGAATATACTCTTCCATTTCAATTTCATAACGCGCCTCAGATTCTATTTTGTTCATAACACCTAAACTATCAAAAAGCTCAATTGCTGATTTTGACACCTTAACCTTTAAAGCTTCTGGTGTTGTTTTATTATTACTTAATCCTCGTTTTTTAGCCTCTTTTTCCCATGCTTCACTATAACCATTTCCTTCAAAAAGAATTGCTTTAGAAGTCTTAATATATTCACGTAAAACATTAAAGATAGCATCATCTTTCTTCATTGTTTTTTCATCGATCAATTTATCAACTTCAATTTTAAAATCAATTAATTGTTTAGCAACAATAGTGTTTAAAACGGTCATAGGGTTAGCGCAATTTGCTGTTGAACCCACAGCTCTAAATTCAAATTTATTTCCTGTAAAAGCAAAAGGTGATGTCCTGTTTCTATCCGTGTTATCTAGTAATATTTCAGGAATTTTACCAACAACATTAAGCTTTAAATCGGTCTTTTCTTGAGGTGATAATTTACCTTTAGTAACAGTTTCAAGTTCTTCTAAAACTTTAGTTAGTTGCTCACCTATAAATACAGAGATTATAGCTGGTGGAGCTTCATTAGCACCTAAACGATGATCGTTACTAGCTGAAGCTATAGCTGCTCTCAATAGTTCCTCATGTGTCTGAACTGCCTTTATTGTATTGATAAAAAACGTTAAAAACTGAAGATTACTCATTGGCGTTTTTCCTGGTGATAATAAATTAACACCTGTATCAGTGCTCAAACTCCAATTATTGTGTTTACCAGAACCATTTACTCCTGCAAATGGTTTTTCGTGCATTAGTACTTTAAAGTTATGGCGTTCTGCAATTTTTTGCATCACATCCATTAGTAATGAGTTATGGTCTACTGCTAAATTTGCTTCTTCATATATAGGAGCTAATTCAAACTGATTTGGAGCTACCTCATTATGCCTAGTTTTCACAGGTATACCAAGTAACATACATTCATTCTCTAAATCACGCATATATGCCATTGCTCTATTTGGAATTGTACCAAAATAGTGATCATCTAACTGTTGTCCTTTAGCTGGCGAATGCCCAAAAAGTGTACGACCAGTCAACATAATATCTGGTCTAGATGCTGCTAAAATACTGTCAACCAAAAAATATTCTTGCTCCCAACCTAATGACGCATTTACTTTTTTTACATTTTTATCAAAGTATTTACAAACTGCAACCGCAGCATTATCAACTGCTAGTAAGGCTCGTAAGAGGGGAGTTTTATAATCTAACGCTTCACCAGTATACGAAACAAAAACAGTAGGAATACATAAAGTTGTACCATATATAAATGCAGGAGACGTTGGGTCCCAGGCCGTATAACCTCTAGCCTCAAATGTATTTCTTATTCCACCATGCGGAAAACTAGATGCGTCCGGCTCTTGTTGTACAAGTTGACTTCCTCCAAATTTTTCAATTGCCAATCCATCACCAATGGTTTCAAAAAAAGCATCATGTTTCTCTGCTGTTGCGCCAGTAAGTGGCTGAAACCAATGTGTATAATGGGTAGCACCTTTAGACATTGCCCACTCTTTCATACCAATAGAAATATGATCTGCCATTAAACGATCAATTTTTTTTCCTTTAGCCACTGCTTCCAAAATACTTGTTAAAGCTGACTTAGTTAAATATTGACGCATTGCTGATTCATTAAAGACATTTGAGCCAAAAACTTCTGAGCGCCTCTTGGTTTCTTTAATCTTTAATGGCACTCTTTTTAATGATTCTTTTACTGCATAAAATCTAAGTATTGACATATTATTAATATTTTGGGTCAAAAATACGAAATCTTTAATATACACACTATTACCCATACAAAAATAGGGTTGTTAACAATTATTTATAACATTTCATCTAAAAGACCCTATTTTTTTTGACCAAGAGAAAAAAAACACAATCTTTGTAACGCGAATTTATTAAAGCACAATAATATGAGTAAATCTAAATTAGAGTATATCTGGCTTGATGGTCATGAACCAACTCAAAACATGAGAAGTAAAACTAAGGTTGAAGAAGACTTTAACGGAAAATTAGAGGATTGTCCAATTTGGTCTTTTGATGGATCATCTACAGAACAGGCATCTGGCGGTGCATCTGACTGTTTATTAAAGCCAGTAGCAATATATCCAGACCCTGTTAGAAAGAATGGATATTTAATTATGGCGGAAGTATTAAGTGCTGACGGAACTCCACACCCTTCAAACGCAAGAGCTGCCATAGACGATGATAATGATGATTTCTGGTTCGGTTTTGAGCAAGAATACTTCTTAATGGATGCAAAAACAGATTTACCATTAGGATTCCCTAGAGGAGGTTTCCCAGGACCACAAGGTAAATACTATTGTTCCGTAGGTGGACGATACACTTGGGGTAGAGATTTCGTTGAAGAACATGCCGACTTATGTATTGAAGCAGGTTTGAATTTTGAAGGGATTAACCAAGAGGTTGCACCAGGACAATGGGAATTTCAATTATTTGCTAAAGGAGCTAAAAAGGCAGGAGATGAAATTTGGGTAGCTAGATACTTATTAGACAGATTAACTGAAAAATACGGTTACTATATAGAATACCATCCAAAACCAGTAAAAGGCGATTGGAATGGTTCTGGTATGCACGCTAACTTCTCTAACACTACTTTAAGAACTTGTGGTTCTCAAGAAGTTTACGAAAAAATATGTGAAGCTTTTAGACCTGTTACTAAAGAGCATATGTCTGTATATGGTGCATTTAATGATGAGCGTTTAACAGGATTACATGAAACAGCTCACGTTGATGATTTCTCTTATGGAGTTTCAGATAGAGGTGCTTCTATAAGAATACCAATTATTACAGTAGAAAAAGGCTGGAAAGGTTGGTTAGAAGACAGACGACCAGCATCTAATGGTGATCCATATAAAATTGCTGGAAGAATTATCAAAACTGTAAACAGTGCTAATATTACGAGTTAAGAAATTTTAGAAATTTATACAATTAAGAAGAGGCTTGTAGATAACTGCAAGCTTTTTTTATGCCTTTTATTTTAGTGCTATATAAATAAATACAATATAAGCTCCGAATAATAACATTCCTTTTAAACGAGCAATTTCGAATCGTTTAGGTATTAGCATTAATGGAATTAAGATTGCTGAAAATGCAATCATCCAGAATATATTTGTTGATAGAATCTGTGGAGTATCTGGATTAACTACAATAGGTTTTATAATTGCTGTTAAACCCAAAACTGAAGCAATATTAAAAATGTTAGAACCAATAAGATTTCCTAGTGAGATTGCTTTTTCCTTTTTAAGTGCTGCAATAACAGAAGCTGCTAATTCTGGCACACTAGTACCAATAGCTATTACAGTAACTGATATTGCATAATCGCTAATACCAACTGCTTTTGCTAATTGTTTTGCTCCGTCTACAAGCCATTCTGACCCAAAATATAATCCTGCAGCACCAATTAATAACCACATTACAATTTTGAAATTTGAAACTTCAGCAAGTGCATCATCAATTTCTTCTAAATTTGCTTTTGTCGTTTTTCTAGAACTTCTAATTAAAACGAATAAAAAAGTAATTAATGATACAAAAAGAATTGCTCCTTCTAATGCTGTTAGTACTTCATCATTCTTCAAAAAGAAATACAAAGCAAACGAAGCCAACATCATCATAGGCCAATTCAATTTATAAAAATCTCTATCCACGGTTAATGGAGAAATAATTGCCGTAATTCCTAAAACCAAACCAATATTAGCAATATTAGAACCTATAACATTTCCTAATGCAATATCAGAAACACCATCTAATGCCGCTTGTAAACTCACTAATAATTCAGGAGCAGACGTTGCAAAAGATACAACCGTCATACCAATAACAAGTTTTGATATTTTCAGCTTAAAGGAAAGACCTACCGAAGCTCTAACTAAAAAATCACCACCTACAACCAAAAACAATAAACCAGCTATTACAAGAAATACACTCATCTAATTTTAATTATTTAATCACCTCTTTTATAGAAGTCGCGAAGATAGCATTTCATTTTAAGACAAACTAAAAACTAAAATTTTCGTTAAATAACTGTTTTTGTAGTTATACAACTATAAGAATAGTTATATTTGACACAAAGAACACTAACTCAATTAATAAAATGCAAAAGCTCACAAATAAAGAAGAAGAAATAATGCACATTTTATGGAAACTAGAAAAAGCTTTTGTAAAAGATGTATTAGCTCAAATAAAAGTAGACAAGCCACATTATAATACGCTTTCAACTATCATTAGAAACTTAGAGGAAAAAGGTTACGTGAGTTACAATGCTTATGGTAAGACACATCAATACTTCCCTATTGTTTCTAAAGAAGATTATAAAACTAAATTTATGAACACTGCTATTGAGAATTACTTTAATAGCTCTTATAAAAACGTGGTGTCATTTTTTGCTAAAGAGGAAAAAATCAGTGTTGACGAACTCAAAGAAATTATTGAATTAATAGAAAATAAGAAGTAGTTATGGATTATTTATTTAAAGCCTCGTTAGTTATATTTATTTTTTATGTCTGTTATAAATTGTTTTTGCAGCGCGAAACATTTTTTCAGACCAATCGATCATACTTATTAATAGGTTTAATAGCATCTGTATGTATTCCCTTTATTGTAATACCAATTTACATAGATTATACACCTTCAATTATTGAAAATTTAGGCACAGTATCAAATGCCGAAATTCAACAAGTTTCGAATGAAACTTCTTTTAATATTCCGAATATCATATTTACTATATATGGAATAGGAGCATTATTCTTTTTAAGCAAACTATTAATTGAGCTTACTTCACTTAAATTCTTATTTAACAAACATCACTATTTTAAGAATGGTTCTCACATTTTTGTAGAAACCCATAACGACGTTCCACCTTTTTCATTCTTTAATTGGATTGTTTATAATCCTAGTAAATATTCTCAGGAAGAATTAACTCATATTCTTAATCACGAAAAAGCACATGTACAAGAACTGCATTCAATTGATATTATTTTAACCCAATTAACCTGTATTCTACTCTGGTTTAATCCTTTTATTTGGTTATACAAAAAAGAGATTCAACAAAACTTAGAATTTATAGCAGATAAGAAAGCGCAAGATTATTCAGAATGTGAGAAAAGCTATCAGCTTATCTTACTAAAATCGAGCCTTCCTGAACACAAATATTTAATAACGAATAACTTCTATAATTCACAAATCAAAAAAAGAATAATTATGTTACACAAATCAAAATCAAAAAAATTCAACGCTTGGAAGTATACATTAATCCTACCATTACTTGCACTTTTCTTAATGAGTGTAAGTACTAAAAATGTTTATGTAGAAATCGCAGATCCATTTATAGAAAAAGAAAACTATTTAGTCACTGAAGACACAACAGAGCCAAGTAGTGATATTTCAATTACAATTATTACTAAAAATACTACAGAATCTGAACTAGACGAAATAAAAAATCAGCTTAAAAAAGAAGGACTAACCGTAAAATTTAAAGGCATAAAACGCAATAATAAAGGTGAAATTACAGCTATTAAGATTGATGTAAAATCAAAATCATCTAATGCAAGTTACAACGTAAGTTCTAACGACCCTATTGAACCAGTGAAAATTGTTTATGACGAAAACAATAACAGTATCTCGATAGGCAATGATCACTCTGAACATTCGGAAAATACATTTGTTTTTAAATCTAAAGATGGAAATCATAAAATCCATAAATCAGAACACGGAAAACATCTCATTGTAGTTTCTGAAGACGAGCATGAGCATGACGAAAAACATGAACACGAGTCTAAAGTTTACATTAAACGCAACGGTAAAAAAGGTAATGTAAAAACAATAAAACGAACCAAACATGTAGAAGTCATTACAGGAGATGATGACAATGAAGTTATTGAAATAATAATTGAAGACGATAACGATGACAAGCTTAACATTGTAAAAGAAACTATAATTGTTAATGGTAAAGAAGTGAAGGTTGTAGAAGGAAAAGAAAATATCATTGTTAAAGGGAATTCGAAGAAGGTATGGGTAACTAACGTTGATGACAAGGACGACACATATATTATAGAGTTAGACGATAGCAAGAAAAATATTTTTATTTCTGATGACAATGGAAAAAGCCCATTATTTATAATTGATGGTAAAGAAGTTTCAAAAGATGAAATCACCAAACTAGATTCAGATAAAATTGAATCAGTAAGCGTTTTAAAAGATAAAAGTGCTACAGAAAAGTATGGTGATAAAGGAAAAAATGGTGTTGTAATTATTACCACTAAAAAGAAAAATTAGTCTAATTTCATCAATCAATTAGCAGAAAAAAGCCAACCTAAAATTTTTAGGTTGGCTTTTTAAATTTACAAATTCTGAGTCTTAATAGCGTTATTTTCAATTACAATAAACGTTTCAAAAATTAGAACAGTGCTTATCCATTTAGTAAGCATCATTAGCGCTTCAGATTATAATATTAGTTTAAAAAAATGCCTTTCATTTCTGAAAGGCATTTAATTTTGAAATTATAATAAATAATTAAACTTCTTAAGCTTCGTCTTCTTCCTTTACTTTATCCTTTAATGATTCCGCAGCATCACCTTTCTTAGCTGTATCGTACATAATTGGTGTTGCAATAAACAACGATGAATATGTACCAACTAATACACCTACGATAAGAGCAAATAACAACCCTCTTAGTGAATCTGCTCCAAAAATGAACATTGCTAAAAGCACTACTAAAGTAGTTACAGATGTATTCAATGTTCTACTTAATGTACTATTAAGAGATGAATTAATGGTTTTATCAAACGACCAACTTGTATGTTCGTTTAAGAATTCTCTAATTCTATCAAATACAACAACGGTATCATTTAATGAGTAACCAATTACAGTTAATATTGCTGCAATAAAGGCTTGATCAATCTCCATGCTGAAAGGCATAAACCTCCACGTTAATGAGAAGATACCTAATACAATTAAGACATCATGGAAAACTGCAGCTACAGCACCTAGTGAGAATTGCCACTTTTTAAATCTAAATAAGATATACAAGAACACAACTACTAAAGATCCTAAGACTGCCCAAAATGAAGATTTCTTAATGTCATCTGCAATTGTTGGACTTACTTTACTTGATAACATCTTACCTATTTTAGCATCACCAGAACCATCTAAGAATTCTTGATAGGTCATTCCTGCTGGAAGATATTTTTGTAAAGCTTCAAATAGTTTTACTTGTACTTCTTCGTCTGCTTCTGTAGAATTGTCTTCTACCTTGTATTTAGTAGAAATCTTTAATTGATTAGCACCACCAATTGTTTTTACTTCGGCACTATTGAATACTGCATTAAGATCTCCTTTTACTTCTTCTACACTTACTTCTTGATCAAATCGTACTTGGTATGTTCTACCTCCTATAAAATCAATACCTTGATCTAATCCAGTTGTAAATAATGAACCTAAACTAGCTACAAGTAAAACTCCAGAAATTACATAAGCAATCTTACGTTTCTTCAAGAAATTAATATTCACATTTTTAAACAACCCTTTAGTCATTGCTGTAAAGAAATCTAGTTTCCCACCTCTATTAACATACCAATCAATTAATAAACGTGTAATGAATATTGCCGTAAATAATGATGTTAAAATACCTATGATTAATGTAGTTGCGAAACCTTTAATTGGCCCAGTACCAAACACAAATAATATTAAAGCCGTTAAACCTGTTGTAATGTTGGCATCTAAAATTGAAGATAATGCATTAGCGAAACCATCTTTAACAGATTCTTTCTGCGATTTTCCTTTCGCTAATTCCTCTCTAATACGTTCAAAGATAAGGACGTTCGCATCAACCGATATACCAATCGTTAATACAATACCAGCGATTCCAGGCAACGTTAATACAGCACCTAAACTTGCTAAAACACCAAATATTAATAAGATGTTTAATAATAACGCGATATCTGCAAATATTCCTGATTTTCCATAGTAAAAAACCATCCATAATATTACAAATGCTAAAGCAATAAGGAATGACTTCATTCCACTATCAATTGCTTCTTGTCCTAATGATGGACCAACCTCATCAGCTTGAACAATTTCAGCAGAAGCAGGCAACTTACCAGCTCTTAAAACGTTCGCTAAATCCACAGCCTCAGTTAATGAAAATGAACCAGAAATTTGAGAGTTACCACCTGCAATAGGACCAGAAGATACACTTGGTGCAGAGTAAACAATATCATCCAAAACAATAGCTATATATCCTTGAGTTTCAAAAGCTACTTTAGTCATTTCTTCCCAAATCTTAGCTCCTTTAGCATTCATTTGCATGCTCACTGCTGGTCTGCTTATTTGGTCGTAATCTTGTCTTGCATCAGTAATCACAGCACCACTTAATTGTGGCTGATTATCTCTATTACCCTTAATAGCATAAAGCTCTATAAATTCAGAATCTTTTTGTTGAATTCCCCAAACAAATTTTGCATAACGCATGTCTACAGGCAATGTTGCTCTATTTTTTGGGTCATTTAATTGAGCTATTACTTTAGCCTTATCTTTTGCTAAGAACATACCAATTACAGAACCACCATTTCCGTATCCTTGAATACCTAATGGATTTGTTTCTGCTACATTAGTAGAATCTGATTCCATCTGACCAGTTAACTCATCAATCACGCTTGCTGTACTATCTTGTACTTCAGCCGATTCAGCTATTTCACCTTCAGTTTCTTTAGATTTATTTGCTTCAACTAAAGTCTGATTAACTTGAAGTAGGTATGGTAAAACTTCTTGAGTTTTATAGGTTTCCCAGAACTGTAATTGTGCAGTTTTTGTGATAATATCTACAACACGTTTTTTATCCTTTGCACCTGGTAATTCAATTAAAATACGCCCAGAATTCCCTAAACGCTGAATGTTAGGAGACGATACTCCAAAACCATCAATACGATTACGTAATACTTCAAAAGCAGATACAATAGACTCGTCAATTTTAGTTGCAATAATACCTTTTACATCGTCATCAGACATATCAAATGTTATCACATCACTTAAATCACGATTTGCGAAAATATCTGGCGAAGCTAATTTTGTATCTCCTTTAATAGCATCAAATGCTCTAAAGAAAGATTCTAGATACGATTCTTGAGCATCTTTCTGTAACTCTTCTGCGTCAACTAAAGCTTTATTAAAGATTGGATCTTTACTCTGATTAGACAATCCTTTCAAAATATCTTTTACAGAAATTTGAATAATAGCATTAATACCACCTTTAAGGTCAAGACCAAGTTTCATGGCATTATTTTCAACCTCAGTGTACGTATATTGAGATACACCTAAGTTGTAAACTTCGATAGGTTCAAATTCTTCACCTACTTTAATTTTTGAAGTCTTTAAAGAATCTAAGTATCTTATTTCTTCAATATTTCTCTTAGTTTGGTAATCATCTGCTGTATCTGCATATTTTGCAACAGCGGCTTCTTTTGCTACATCTTCGATTTGGTTCGCTTTAAATGTAAACGATAATTGGTAAATACTTACCAAGCCAAATAAAATAGCAAAAAGCTTAATTATTCCTTTGTTTTGCATTGTTATGTTATTTAATGTCGAATTATTATATCATCCAGATTGAAACCTGAACTAGCTCGCAAATATAGACTTTACGACATAATTCAACAACGTTTTTAAAATTAGATTTTGAGTCTTTTGATTGATAAAAGACAATTAAGATGAAGTGGGAATTATTTTAGATTATATAATTCCATTTGTAGTAGGTCCTGCCCTAACTTCTGGTATCTTATAAGAAATGTGATTAGTTGCATTAGCAACAAAATTATTAACCTGTAAAGCAATACTTACTAAATTATTGCTATGCTTTTTATTAATTTGCGCACCAGAAGATTTAACCTTAGGATTGTACGATGAGTCGCTTTTTTGATTAAGTTCTACAACCTCTGTTCTTTCAAAATCCCAGTTAGAATCATTACTATTCTGGATTTCTGAAATATTTAGTTCGTAGTCTTTTATATTTTTATTTTCTGGTAGTTTGTCAGAACTATTATCACCAGAATCATATGCAAATTTGAAGTCTACATCTTTTAAAAGTATATCCTGAATTCGGGCAACATCTGAATCACTATAATACGTAATTCTTAACTGACCATCATCACTGTGTACTATTTGCAAGTGCTCAACACCTATACCTTGCAATTGTCTTCTAACAACATCTATAGCATTTACAGCATCTTCTTTAGCAATATCTTTATCAGAAAACTGAACGACAATCTGTTGATTAGGATTGGTTGATTGCTCTAAATACGTTCCTAAAAACGCTAAGAGAATAACTAAAATCCCAATATGCAACTTGGTTTTCATGCGGCAAATATAAAAAAATAAAGACTGTATTTCTACAGTCTTTACTAAATATAATCTATTAATATGTTGAATATTACAATTCTAATAAACCATTGGTCTTCTTAACTCCTTCTGCACTTTCTACCATATGCGCTTTTTCAGCATCACTTAATGGTACATCTACAATTTTTTCAATACCATTTCTTCCAAGAATTACAGGTACACCAATACATAAATCACTTAAGCCATATTCACCAGCTAATAAAGTAGAGCATGGAAACATTTTCTTTTGGTCGCAAG
>Ga0209121_10001214_pt1 | contig 27022 bp, 18 predicted proteins | sample Cruoilmetagenom3_FD_187292 | JGI IMG/M metagenome (GOLD analysis project Ga0209121, IMG submission 187292) | Oil polluted marine microbial communities from Coal Oil Point, Santa Barbara, California, USA - Sample 3 (SPAdes) (version 2) | ecosystem: Environmental > Aquatic > Marine > Oil seeps ...
TATAAAAGAGGAGATTTCACCCCAAGCCTGCAAAGACTGACAGCCTCAGCTGACTACCGACTTTGGACATTGGACAAACAACTCTGTGTCTCTGTGGCAGATATTTAGAAGGGATGAGCAAAATTTACATACAGCTTACCTGTATAATCTGGTGCTATATCTTCTAGTGCCCTGGCATAATCCACCCTAACCACTCCTATAGGAGTAATATATCCCAGTCCAAAACCCACACCGATATGTGGATTTCTTAACGAAATATCTGAATAATCCATCCAGAGGTTACCAACATCGGTAAAAAGACTGGAAAATAACCTTTTATAAACAGGTATTCTGAACTCCAGATTAAAAAGTAACTGGTCTAAACCACTCATCTTCCCCCTCTCATCCAATCTTCCAATTGAAGCCTCTTCAAATCCTCGCATAGTTCCGTATCCTCCCATCTCAAGACGAACATTTGTGCTTATCTCTTCTGGTTCTTCTCGGGGAAATGTCAAAATCACCGAGGAACGGATGGCGAGTACTATGCCAAAGGGAAGAGGATAATATGAGGCGATATCAAACCTTCCCCTATTAAAATGATTGTCACCACCAAGAAAACCTCCCGCATACTCAATCTGTGATAATAAGCGCAAACCCTTCCTTGGAACTATAATATTATCTCTCCCCTCATATAGATAATGTACACTCGCTCTATTGGTTATATTGGGAGCCTCTAAGATGGTAGCTCTTCTAAAATCATAGAGGAAAGAAATTTGTGAATTAATCAATATGGGCCTCTCCAGGATTATATCGAGAGATAGGTTTGATTCTTTGTATTTTTTGGTAAATTTGCGCTCCAGAGCCGGAGAAGCCACGAGATTAAACCCAGAATTGAGCAGATACGATTCTCTATATGTCAATCTAATATCTTCCCAATGCTCCAGTTCTGGATTTCCCTTAAGCGAAAGGTCAATTACCAACCGCTGGAGATTCCCGAAGAGATTAAGATGCCCCCATCGAAATAGAAGCAATGCCTTGTCTGGTGACTCATAACCAAAGCCAACCTGGATAAATTTTGATTTGTCTTCTTTAAATAAAATTACAAGGTCAACAGAATCATCTGTAACCCTTTTTTCTTGAATATCCACATCAGAGAATAATTCCGTCTTGTATAACCTGCTCTGCGATTCATAAACAAGAGAAGGACGATAGAGGTCTTTTTCTTCTATTTTCATCTCACGCTTTACTATTTTCTCCCGGACACCCTTCAACCCCTTAAATCTAATATCTCTCACCCAGACTTTCCCACCTTCATTTATTTCCACATCAAGTAAGACCCTTCTGGAAGCAGCATGATTGCCCAGGATGGTTCTATGGATTTGAATCGTCGCATTAGTATATCCCTTCTCTGCATATTCCTTTGAAAGAGAGTACTCACCAGCGCCAATAATGGCTTCATCGTAGTAATCACCATTATTAACCGAAAGGATACTTCCGATTTCCCTATCGGTAAAAAGTGCATTCCCTTCTATCACAATAGTGTCTATCCTGCTCCTGAATCCCTCAAAGATATAATAAGTCATTTCTATCTCATTTTGAACTTTCAGGAATTCTCCCTCCCTTTTACTTATCCTCATATCAAAAAAACCTTTGCCTCTATAAAAACTAATAATTCGCTCTGTACCCGCCATCAAAAGCCTTTCGATATAAGGATCACCCTTCTTTATGGGAAGAAGCTCCCTTAATTTATTATCAGATACTGAGTGATTGCCCTCAAATTTTATCTCTCCAATGCTGATTTCTTCGCTCCTCTTTACACCCCTAAAACAAGATGGTAAGCAAAGAAGGAGTATAAATAGAAAAGGAAACACTCTTTTTACCATTCTAATTATCTCCTATTCCTATCAAATATCGCTCCTGTAGGGGCGTTCAATTGAACGCCCCTACATTAGCAGGTAAAAATCTCCAGAATTCTTTCTCAAATTCATCGGGGCTTCCATCAGGGTTCTCTTGATCGTATTGCCACCGTAAGGGGTTGTTGATAATATATTCCCCGACCAATTTAAACTCTTTATCATTTCTAATAATGTGTTCATAATAATTCCGCTGCCATTGGAAATCATTCATACCATTATGATTACACCACATTTTCACAGCACCTTTGAATGTTCGAATAATGACAGGTAATGTATTTCTTCTGGGTGAAATTCGTGAATAGAGATTATTATCTCTTTTCTTTGTAGGGGCGTTCAATTGAACGCCCCTACTGTTTTCGGTTAACACTATTATTCCATGAAAATGGTTTGGCATTATTATCGCTTCGTCCAATTCCACATTATCAAAATGGTTCGGAAGTTCCATCCAACATTTTTCTACAATATTTCCAACTGGAGACAACTGTATCTCTTCATTTGTTATATTTCCCAATAAAAATTCCTTTCCTTTTGTACACACTGTTACAAAATATGCACCTGGTTGGGAGTAATCATAATTCTTTAATCTGATTGAACGGCGATGAATTTCTTCCTTCAATTAATATTCCAGCCTGCTGAGGACGTTCAATTGAACGCCTCTACCGTTAACACTATTATTCATAAAGATAATCTGCCACCATCCCAGAATTTATTCTTGTGATGAAAGCACCACACCCAAAGCGATGGAATTGAGCTTTATCTCTGGTTTATCTGCCCGCGAGAGCATTACAACTGGCTTTTTCGTCCCGAGGATAATACCCGCAGCTTTTGCCCCACCAAGGTACATAAGTGCTTTTGCAACACTATTACCAGTGGTAATATCCGGAACAAGTATAAGGTCCACAACTCCGCAGACAGGATTTTTTATTCCCTTTACCTCACAGGCGTGTCTCGATACCATAAGGTCAAATGCAAGCGGACCATCCACCATACATCCAGAGACCTGACCTCTTTTTACTGCTTTCTCTATTATTGCAGCATCAATCGTATTTTCTATCTTTGGATTCACCAATTCTATAGCAGAGAGAATCCCAACATTTGGTTTATCTATTCCCAGTGAATGCATAAAGTTAACCCCATTTTGAAGGATGGCCATCTTCTCCCCGATGGATGGAGCTATACACATACCTCCATCAGTTATAGCAAGGAGCCTATTAAAGTTGGGTATATCGAGAACTACAATATGACTCAGGAGTGGTGCATTTTTTAATCCGTATTCATCACTGAGTACGGGCTTCAGGAAATCTGAAGTGGAGAGGGAACCCTTAAGAAGTATATCACCCTTACCCTCCCCGCATAACTGGACTGCCCTTCTGGCCGCTTCCTCTGGGGAAGATTCGCCAATCACCTCATCCCGGGAAATCTCCGGGAACTTACTCTTTAGCTCTGGGTCACCTACAAAGATTGGTTTGATTATTTTCATTTCCCGAGCTTTGATTGCCGAGAGAACCTCGCTCTCTTTATAAGCTCCGGCAATCACACATCTCTTTGGCCCTCTATCCTCTGCCTGTTTAATTATGTCATTCATTGATTTTATTGGGGTTGTTTTCATTTAACCTCCTTTTTTGCCACAGAGTCACACCGATACGGTCGGTTCCCACCTACCCCTTCTTAATCCCTGCTTGTCTCTTTGCTATTCATCTAATCCACAATCCACCTTGTAACTACTGACCTTGGACATTGGACATCGGACTTCGGACTCTCATAACAAACCCATTTCTTATTCTAAACCAGTTCCTTTATTTGTCAATAATAAAAAAAACCCCCTCGAAAAGAGGGGGTTTTTTTAAAAGAGTGTGGTTTTATCTAATCACCACCATCTTGTTACTGACTCTCTTGTCCCCGGCCTTCAAGCGATAGAAGTAAACGCCATTGGCAACATTGGCGTTCCATCTCACCGTATGGAGACCAGCACTAACTTTACCGTTAACAAGGTTCTTAACCAGTCTTCCGGTATTGTCATAGATATCGAGTGAAATAACCATTCCCCTTGGCACGGAGAACTTAATCATAGCTTCATTTGTCACAATACCCACTGGGAGAAGTTTCACTACTTTTCCAGGGTCTACTGTCCTGTCGCTAATACCGCTACGATCAAACCCGAACCAAACAAGGACATCTTCCACCAGAGAATCAACAGCAACCTGGTCTACCGTGGAATCAGCAGGATTCCTGATGTAGTCAATTGGCCAGAAATCATTGTAGACTTTGTAGGTTTCTGAAGGACCAGTATAGCGGTAGGATATAACCTCTCCACCCATGGCGAACATATTGGTCACAGCAGTCGCTGCCAAAGAGTCATAATTACCGATCCAGGGTGAAGATGGAAGGATAAAGACCTGTCCAGATGTCTGATGTCCTATACCGGTGAATAGGTCACCAATAACCGGGTCAGAGGGATCACCAAAGACTACCACCTCATCACCAGCGAGCGGTCCATCATCGTTCATTCCCTTGATACCGAGGTATTCTCTTACCCAATGACCAGATGGGACTCCTTGCTGTCCATAGTCAGGGCATATTCCAAGTCCGTAACCCTGGTCCTCGTCGGAGAGCCAGAAATGACCACCGTTGTCAAGGAGCAGCTTTATCCAGGAAGAGTCAGAATGGAGGAGCGAAACGGCTGAGAAATCTGCGTCAAAGCCGCCAAGACCATAATTAGAACCTGGTCCTAATGGCAGACATCCCCAGTCTCTCCATACAATGGTCTTACTGGTATCACTAGTTCCATTGGCATAGAAGCAGAGAACCGACGAATCAGGGTCACCATAAGCTCCTGGAACCCAGACATCCACTATATCAGTATAATACTCAGGTAGTATATCTGCAGGGTCATCGTCGTTTATCATATAGAGGAAGTGCCCAGGGGTACCTGCCAAGATTTCGTATGTAAAGGGCCCACTTGTATCAGCAGCATCAAGCCAGTCCTCTCCAATTACATAGTAGTCTACCGTATCACCTACAGAAACTCCAGGAACATCAAATTCCCAGATTCCTTCATCAATGCCACCATCTACCGGGGTATTTGTTGTTAATGTCTGGAATGTACCACCATTTACCGAGTAGTAGAGGGTCATCAAGACCACACCACTGGAATCAGGACCAAAATCAAAGCCGTATACATACAGAGGTCGAGCACCGGTATAATACGTATAGGGAAGTTCCTCTGATATTACTTTGGGCGCAACATTCTCGTAAGCTTTAACATAAGCCCTTATACCCAAAGCAGCATAGTAGTGAGAATACCATCCAATTGGTATTCCAGCTATCCAGGTTGGATTAGAATATACCAACGAGTGGTTTGGTGGGGGCTCACGGACTTCATCTCCAAGGGTTGCAAAGGAGTCAGTCCCCATATGACCTATCTTAACTATAAAGGAACTATCCACAACATCAGGAACCTCAGACCAGGGAATTTCAACCATATCCCATCCACCTGCAGCAGGGGGACTTGTGTCCACTTTATGCCAGAGCACCGTCCCTGTGGGACTCGGACCCGTATTCCCGGTGTTAAATCCCTGCCAATCAGTAAGTTGGGTACCGGGAGCAGTAAAGGCAGCGGTCAAATCGTATTCATACTCGTCTGTCCAGTTAGTATACCAGTAAGTTCTAATCGCACACAGGGTACACTTAGCTGGTGGTTCAAACCATACGACTATGGAGTCTTCCTCACCATAGGGGAAGTAGTAGGTCCAGTTCTCGTATTCATACTGTATAACACTGTTTGCGCTGTCAGCAGTTCCCCTCGAACCAACAATTCTTGCTTTGCTTGGCACTCCTGGAACAGTGGGTTCTAATTCAAGAAGCACGCCTGGAGCTGCCCAGACTGAGACTGCCAAAACAAGAGCTAGCAACAAAACTTTACGCATATAACCTCCTTAGTTTGGTTGATTTATTACAAATTTTCCAATGCACTCTGGAGATCTCTTTCAAATGATGGAGATTCAGGATCAAAATCGTCTATCAAGTCAGGGTCCAATCTCCAGAGTTCCCACATACAATTATACAGATAGCCATAATAGAAGTAACTCTGCGCTAAAAGGATTCTCACATTCCGTGTCGTAACAGAAGGGTCAATATAGTCTGGAACCTCAATGGTATCAGCTCGCAGTGAACCTTCGTCACCATATTCTACCAATACAGCTTTTGCGTAGATCATCGCATCTAAAAGGTCTTCAGGATCGCTCTTCCCCTGAATTTGGGCAGCCTGCGCATAACCTGCACAAGCAAGCGCCAGTGTACGAGAGAGGTCTCCATTAAAGTACGCATAGTCAATTTTAAACGTATCGCTATCCGTCGGGATATAGTTATGTCCACCATTATCAACAGTGGGTTCAGTCACAATCGTATTATCGATAATTCTAAAAACCTCCAAATCTTGCTCGGGAGCGGGGTTAAGAGAATCGGGTTTAAAGTGGACCACAGGCTCAAGAACTCCGAGAATTGGGATATTACCAGGAGCTACTACCAATCCAATGAGAGTAGAATCAGGAGTCCAGTACGTCCAGGAAGCTCCACCATCCTCAACCTCAACTATCGGTGAACCCCCTTCCAGGGTTGGCACAAATCCAAAGGAAGACCTCGCCCCATCAAACTCGCCTAATTGAATATTTGTGAAACCAAGTCCTACATAAGCATTTGAATTACTGGCATCCATTTTAACTGATGAATCGAAACGAGCATAAGCAAGGTCATAATCACCACCGTTATAGGCTACCCAACCCAGCGAATCGAATCTCTCTATAATACCCTCTTCATCTGTAGGATATGGTCCTACGGCATCGTAATGTCGTTCCTCACATCCAACAAGCACGAGTAGTAAAATGATTGAAGTTAACATTATCTTTTTCACTCTCTACCTCCCTTATCTTACCACAACAATCTTTTTGGTAAGGCTATTACCAGCTGCACTGAGACGGTAGAAGTATACACCATTACCGACCAGTCCACCATTCTCTGTTTGCCCATTCCATCTGACCGCATAGAAACCTGGCATCATAACACCATTAACAAGGGATTTCATCCTCTGACCCAGTGCATTATAGACATCGAGCCTCACTTTTCCTCTTTCGGGTATCGCATATCTTATATCGTAGGAATTGAACGTGCTCGCGGAGAGTTCTAAAGTTGTCGGTAAGTTGGTAACAAGATCACCTTCCATTACTTTAAACTCACCAAAGCTGCTAATTTCTACTTCTAATTTGTCACCTTTTCTTACGCTGGGTACTTCCATCCAGTTATTGCCTTCCTTTCTGTAGAGCGAGAGACCGCCTGATTCTCTGCCTGACACATCAACAGTTAGAATTGCTTTAACATTCAGATTCACCCCAGGACCAATATAGTAACCGTTTCCTGTATTACTCGCTGTAACATGATACGATCTATCGAGTCCACCAGCCGGTATATCTACCCTGAATGAATTATCAGAAGCAGCAATAAAGCCACCGGCAACCCCGATCGACTTAACAGTGATAGTCACAGTATCTATATATTGATTCCCACTTATATCCTCGGAGGAGAAAATAAGTGGCACGGTAGCATCAACCACTGGAATCTCAATATCTCCATAATAGACCCTGTAACCCTCTGATGAAGATCCGGTCATAAGAGTTAATTCTGCGCTCTCAGAGGCATAAGCAACATTTGCACCTTCTACCCCTGCATCCAGCAATCTATTTTCAGCAGTATAGTAGTAAAGCCGCAGGTATCGATCTGCAAGTGGGCTCTGGAGCATGCCTATTATATCAATCGTATCAACTGTCTGATCACGGCTGAGGTTATAGAAAGCATCTGCAGCGTGAGTTCCAGCCGAAGAGATTACTTCCACAAGGACATCGAAGTAATCTACTTCTATAGAATCCAGATCAATCTCGTGAAGATTCCTAGGAACATCAGTAAACGCCGCACCTACTACTTCTTCAATTGTTGGAACCCCATTTTTATACTTAATTATATGCAGATTAAAGTCGTTCTGGTCATTGCCACTAAAGACCAGAGGATTTGTAAGATCAGAAACTCGCCATGCCTGAGCACTGTAATATGGCTGATCTACTTCTACTCTCTTAGGCACATTGGTGTGAGAAAAAGTGATATTTTTAACATCCTCCAAGGAATCCATGTAGCAGGAAATACCCCAATCCTTAAATGCCTCAACAAAACCTCCAGGGGTTTCACCAACAAGAATAGTATCGATTGCTTCTCTACCCTGAAGCTTTTTGGTCGTGGGGTTTCCAGTCTGTGGATCTATGAAAATACCTTCTGCGAGATTTAATTCGGTAAGGACATTATCACCAAACTCATCCCTGAGATACTGCATCCACAGATACTCAAGATCTCTATTCAGTAATATGTTAGATGTAGTAAAACTCCAACCCGAGAAATCCGTAGAGTCAGCCCCGAGGTTTGCAAGATAAACCCCATATTCTTCATATCCATTAACAATCCAGCTCTTCTCATCCTCATCATAATTCCACTCGATCATATTTGTTAGAGTTCGTGCAATCTCACTCTTTACATTAGCAGAACCCGCTCTCCATCCTACTATATCATCTACATCTACATAGATTATTTCCATCTCGTTGGAATACTCCTCTGTAACAGGCTCCTCATTCAGTGGATCAAAGTATGCGGAAGTCGCATCATCTGGCCCATCCTCATATATATCAAGGAGAACTACATTTATAAGTGCATCCCCATCAACATCAGGGATAGGGCCAATTCCATTGGTAAGGAGTTCAAGGAGTCCTGTTGTTGAATCAGAGGAAACAGCATCCTCAAAATATGCGTCGACCCCGGCAACTATTGCCGAATCAATAGGATAAGGCTCTATACCTTCATTATCCTCAAACCAGTTCGCTCCACCATCTACAGAAGCATATATTCCATTGTGATTACCAACAACAATGGTATCAGGACCCATAAGAGTTATGGCTTCACAAACCTTCACCTGGTCAATAGCACCATTCTCGAGAAAACCATTATTTAACATTGTCCAGCTACCATCGTATTTATAAGGGAAGGAATCAGTCGCCGCATAAACAACGCCACTTGTATCAACATAGATGTCGTTTATCGCAGGTATAGCACCTGTTATGTTATCCCAATTTGCTCCCTGGTCATCGCTCATATAAACGAGGCCTGGAGAAGCAGCAACCAGATATTTACCTTCTAAATCGGTCTCCAGCCTTATCCAGGTATCCTCTATATCAAGAGACTTGCTCCATTCATTTCCATCATAGGAATAAATCCCGAGAGGTGTAGCAGCATATACATATTTTATTGAATCAGGATGTGGAGCCAATGAATAAACCAAAGGTTCTGCCTTAAAATCATCAACCCAATAGGGCCCACTTCCTGAGCCAAAGGATTCTGTAGAAAATACAGCTTCCGGCACTAAATCACCTGCCTGATAGAGTTCAACGGTATCAATGGAAGAAGGGATAATTACAGTTGTATCAAAAGGTGTTGTAGTAGTATCAATGAGAGTATCAATAAAAGAAGTTGTAAGAATTCCTATTTCTTCATCAAAATTTAACATTAATCCCATTTCATTAAATCTATCAATTCCATTACTTGGTCCTTCTGGCGTTCTCTCAATCACAACCCATCCATCATTAGGTGTATAATAGGACATTTCGCCATAACGATAGGCAATCTTAATTTCATATCCATTCTTGAACTCAATTATTCCACTGTGGTAACCAGGCATAAACTGAAAATTACACACAAGATAATCTAAGTCCGGCAGTCCATACCTTGCTGCAACATCAACACCACCAACAGCAGACGAATGAATAAGCAGGGAATAAGTCCCACTATAAGCATTCAGAGTATCAAGACGGACATATCTATATTCATCTTCCACGCCAGACTGTGTCCATCCCTCTGGGAGGGAATCGAGATTACCTGGATCTGCTCCCTCAAAATCCTGATCCTCAACAATTGCCGGGAGATGTTCCCAGCTATCAAATGGAGAGGTGCCTCTAGTTTTTGTATAGACACCCGCCAAGGTAGCAGCATAATAATCATTATAGAAGAATCCAGGAGCAGACTGGTGAACCGGGCCAAGAACAGCATCCATAATATAGGTGTTGAGCTCTGTTAATTTAACACCATTCCAGACCACCCCTCCATTAGTTGACTGTAATACCCCGGCTTCAGTTGCAGCCACTAAGTAACCAACGCTTAAGGCATCATGGGAGGAGAAGTTATTTACCTTAAAACCACTTATGCTTGAAGTGCTCCAGGAAGACCCAAGATTTCCCTTCAAGTATATATCCGTCTCATCGAGATACTCCATTAGGGTTGCACCAAACTCAGAGAATTGGGTCACAAGAGAGTGAGTTTTAGGGTCAAAGACAAGAATCTTTGAAGGCAACTCACACTCTTTACCCCAGATTATCACATCGCCATCAACATTTAATGCTCTCACTTGTATCTGACGGTACAGCTTAAAGAAACCCTCATCATGCGTCCAGAAGGTAGCACTTTCGTTCAAGTCAACCGCCATAATCAAAATTGGGATAAGAAGCAAAACCGCTAATTTCCGTTTCATCTATAACCTCCTTTCCTATAGCCCTAACGAAAGTGAAACCCTATGTATCGATGGCATCACATCTCCATAGCTATATGAGTAACCGAACTCAAATCTACCCGCAGCAGCTGGTTGGCTAATACCAACCCCAAAGTTAAGGGCTCCTACACCATCATCTACCCCACCACCCAACTGATATCCTGTTCTTAATTTAATGATGTCAAGAATTGTGATTTCTGTGCCGATAGCATATTTCTCAAGGTTATCAGTCGGATGAATTAGATCAACTGCAACAATTGCTTTCAATTGCTCTGACTCATATACACTCATCGCTAATCCACCCCGGAAGACAATTGGGAATGGATATGAATCAAATTTTTCCTCGGGATTAGCAACTTCACCATCCGCATAGTCTGCGTATCTCCCTGCGGGTGTTAAATCAGGGCCAAAGTGCTGAATTGCAAGCCCAATAGTTAAATCGTGGAAAGTCATCTTGTAATATCCACCAATATCCACTGCGAATCCTGTAGCATCATGGGAATTCCTGGGAAAATCGGGATAATCTTCCCTTACTAATTTAAGATTAACACCAAAAGCAAAACGATCCGTAAGAAAACGAGCATAGGAAATACCCGTCTGAAAGGCAGTATAATCAACATAGATGTCAGTTCCGTACGGCTCTTCTGCGGTTGTCTCCTCCCACTTGCCACTGGAAAGCCCCGAATAAAAGAATCCAAAAACTCCTGCAAAACCCAAAGTCTGGGTAATGGCTACAGAATTCAATCCAATGCCATCCCAGAGATTCGTCCTATTTGTAAATATTGATGTTCCTGTTGAAAGGGCAATCCCTGCAGGATTGTAATATATAGCTTCTGCATCGTTTCCAACAGCGGAAAAAGCCTGCGCCATACCCATTGAGTGCGTTCCAATCCCCACATTAAGAAACTTAGCACCAGCTGAGCCGGTCTTTTTGAATTGACCGAAAAGGAGTAAAGGAACTATAAGTATTACAATTACTAATCTCTTCATTCTCTCCCCCTCATCTCATTATAAGCAATTTGCCTATCTTCGAATCTATAACTTCCGTACCTTTAGCATTCGATTGCTCTATCTTATACACATACAATCCGCTCGTTGCCTTGATTTCACTGTTACATACAAGATTCCAATCTTCATCACCATTCACTCCAATATGCTCGACCTCCCATACCAAATCCCCACTTAATGTGAATATCTTTATCCTGCAGTTCTGTGGAAGATTCATAAACTTAACCCTATCCTCATACTGCGCTTCCCAAGAAGCAGAACCATAGTAAGGGTTAGGAACAACTATAACCGAATCAAGAACGGAACCAAGTGCTGAAGCTACATAGAGTGGAACCTCTGCTCCCTTCGCATCCTTCATATAATTCGCCTTACCACTCTCGAGGCCTGTATTGTCAAAGGCAGTAACAGCATAATAATAAGGTATTCCAAAGGTGGCATTTTCATCTCTATACTCTCTTGATATATTACCCTGGGCAACAGTAAACGAATCAAGCAGGTGCCAATCTCCAGGTCTCCAGGGGCTCCGGTATATCCTGTATCCCGCAAAATCTAGGTCACCGGATATGGGATCAGGGGTTACCTCTGCTATATTGGACCATATCAGATCAACCCCACCTCCACTCGCAGAATAGTGAAGCTCAGGAACTTCTGAGGGGACGGGAATAATCCAATGATTATCCTCATCTGGAGCAGAGGGATGAATTGGGTCTGAAGAAATAGAGCCCATATAATAAGCATCAAGCGCATAGTCAGCTACCTGCCTCGTACCTAACCTCTCACCGGTTCCATAATAATCATCGGTTCCCCCATTCATTTGATAACCAACCCCTGATACATAGACTATCCTTAATGTATCATAGGGTTCTAAAGTATATGGACCAACTGATAAGAGGAAACGATAATCAAACTCAGCCGCTCCAATATCAAAAGGTGTTGGCAAAAATTTGTAACCAAGGGACATCTGATGGGTGGCTCTCATATAGTCAAGTCTCTCTAAATCGGAGCCCGGATCATTGTTCCAGTTATACCATTGATGGGTTGTGGCTACTGGAACCCTGGCTGGATTTCCATCTGCATCTAACCTGTATATATCATTCCCTTTTGGTGGTCCATAGACAAATCTTCCAAAGATGTAACCCGCGCAGGCGCCACCTTCGGTTTCATCATCCCCGGGCGTTGCCATATTATCAACATCCCAAATATATGACATATTTCTTGGGATCCAGACTGTATCCCCAACAAGTAGGGCCTCATTCGCATCATCCCCATAAACCTGCCACTGGTCAGGAACTCCATCTGCACCTTCTGTTGCTCCATTCTGAGTTATCGTGTATTCATCGCTGGGGGATGGCTTATAGGTAAATCCTGCCCATTCACCACCCGTGTAACCGTCAAAGGAGACCATATCGTCAATATTTGCGTCTGATGGGTCTGCTTCACAGACGTCTGCATCATAGCGCCAACCTACATAAAGATTTATCTCATCTTCGCCTCCTGCAACATCAGATTGCGATTTATCCCATACAATGTAGTATTCATAAGCAATAAAATCTGCATATTCTGATACAGACCATTGATAGGCCTTCTGTGTAATGTGTAGGCCTATCGCCTTGTCCGGATTAAAAGCTCCCCAATCATGATATTTAGAAACAATATCCCATTGAGAAACACCAGGACCAATATATGACCAGGAATCATCATCTGGTTCGTACTCATCTGGTCCATCATAGGTGGTAACATATGGAGTACCTCCTATCTCTGCACCCAACCATAGATCACCTGCGTATTGGTAGAAAATGCCAAATCCGCCGGGGTAATCAAAGGAAGGGTTACCAGTAGCACCGGCATTTGGGTCTCCATAGATACCAAAATTGCTCTCTACAGTCCAGACACCCCCAACAGTGTGTGGTCGGTACTCTTTGTCATCTTGCTTTGATCTACTGGTTGGGGGTCCAGTTTTTGACGCTCCTATGAGTGAAATACTGAATATCAGCAGTCCTATAAATATTATCGTTTTCTTCATTACCAATACCTCCTTACCATTTCACAGAGAGTCCCAATCTCATAAATCTCTTTGCACTGTAAACCCGAGGATCGGCATAGGCACCTTCCGGGTCTCCATAAGCATTATACCAGTCTGAATCCAGGTAGTACCTTACTATATTCTCATGGTCAAAGAGATGGTAAACATCTCCAAATAAGCCAAGTCTCAACTGCCCAATTTTTAAGTCTTTGTTAAACCTCATATCCGTCTGGATGGTATAGGGGAGTCTCTCTGTATTAATCGTCTGTTCTCTCGTCCTTGAGGGAGGTGTCCATGGTAATCCGCTACCATATATAACGGTGAAGTTAATACCAAAGTTTTCAAGACCGGGAACACCAAAGAGTGCCTCTGCCTCAGGGGCATGGAGTCCCATATTAGCTGTCATGGTATGTCTTTGATCCCAATCAAGATAGTGTTCCTCAGCAGGAACGATAAATTTATCCCAGAGATAATCATAGTTCTGGCGATACGATGAGGATTTACCCCTTGAAACACCAAAAGTGTAGTTGATATTCCATGTTAACCAGGCAGGGGTTCCGCCTCTCCTCTTCGAGAAATCAATCTCAATACCCCTTGCACTGCCGTAATCATAATTCGTGTATCTTGTGTAATACTGCGTCATTGTATAAAATATCTGTTCGGTATCGGTAAGACCGGATATATCCTTCATATATGCTGTAATATCTAACAAGATTTCATCGTTGAATGCATGCTGGATACCTACCTCATATGAAACCGTCTTCATTGGCTCAATATTAGGATTCCCTACCAGTGTATAAACCCCACTAAAGTCATAGTTCTGATTTTGGAATATCATCGCCATTCGAGGCATCTGGAAATAATGCCCATAGGTGAAGTGGAACTTATCGTATTCAGTAATGGGGAAGGAGAAACCAACCCTTGGACTGAGAGACCATTGTGGCTCTGAAGATAGTGGATTCTTGATTTCTCCGCCAAAAGCTATATCCCATACAGGATCACTTGGATCAGCCGGGTATTCACCTTTTGCATCAAAATAATCAAATCGGAGACCCGCATTAACCACAAATGATTCCTGTTCCAATTTATCCTGGAGGTATGCCGCTAACCTGTAGGGATTAGACTTTGCCCAATCCATATAGATATTCCCTCCGGAAGCCATATCAGCTCCATATTCAAAGATATCGTAGTATTTTCCGGAAGCTCCGAGTTTGATTTCATGAATCCTACCCAATTGAGCTGTTAAATCCCATTTACCCGTATATACCTTCTTCTCATCCCATCCATAGGTTAAACGCCAATAACCAGAAGTTATATAACCATCTATATTCTTGAGCCTCGTAAACGGATAGACCTCAAGGAAAGGCCAATCAAAACCTCTCTCTACACCATTAATCTCCACATCCCTGTCATTATCCTCATCGAAGAAATCATCTATACCGTCTTTATCACGCGAATCGATCACACCATCATTATTCAAATCGTAGGTCCCATCCTCGAAAACATTGTATAACAGACTTGTGGTATAGTTATTAAACTTAAACTCATGGATTATTTTTGGATTGATTGCATGTGTAAAATTAAGACCATAAGAATAACTCTCTGCATTGAATGTACGCCGGTTATCAAGATTGAACTTCCATTGGTCATCATAGCCCTTGTATTCGGTCTTGTGATATAAACCATGAAGCATGACCTTAAACGCCTGGGATGGTTTGAATGTCAATTTGCCCGTGTAGGTTTGCTCCCAATCATCGTAGTTTGGATGATGCCCATCATCGCTTGAATATTCTCCACCAAGGAAGAATCTCAATTTCTTACCTACCAGGGGTCCACTCAGCGTGAAGTCAAATCTCTTCATTTTCTCTGGCTGCCAATCCGCAACTACAAGGGTATCCGTTGCATAAGCGGTAACTAAGTTACCACTTCCGGCCTGGCGATAGGTAATTATATCGTACCTCTGATTGTAATAAGTAGTATCACCATTGCTTACTTCAAAATAAGGGGTCGGCGTATCAGACTTGGTGGCAGTAAGATAGGTTGTATCGTTGGATTCATTGTTGTCAAGGAAGTTCTGAAGCCCTTCTATCTCGAAAGCATCATTAGTTCTTGCCTTTAAAGTGAAATGGAGCTTTGAACCACCACTCTTTGTTACGACATTGATTACCCCTGACTGAGCACTACCGTATTCTGCTCCAAATCCGCCTGTATATACAGAAGTCTCCTGAACAGACTCCTGAGGGATGTGGGAATCGAATCCACCAGTCATAGGATCTACCATTTCGACACCATCGACTACATACACAACCTCCCAGGACCTACCTCCTCGAACATGGAGAGCACCTGCATCGTCAACCACGCCGGCCTGTCTTGCTACAACTCCTTCAATAGTGTTGACAGGTGTAGCTTCCATATCATCCGCTGAAATTATTGCCACTGAGGTCGTCACATCCTTCTTGATAATAGGCCTTTTCGCTTTAATCGTCACACCCTTAACAGCAATAGCTTCGGATTCCAAAGCAAACTCAAGAGTACGTGTAAGATCAGCCTCTACTCTTACACCTGTTATCGTTACCTCTCGATAGCCCATCATACGTGCGGTTACCGAATATTCCCCTGGTGTAACATTCAGGATGACAAAGTAACCGTCCGGGTCCGTTGCAGCACCCATTGTTGTCCCTTCCAGAATGACATTAACACCGGGTAGTGCCTCTCCCGTACTCGCATCATAAACCCTACCTACCACTTTACCCGTTGTTGCCGCAAAAAGGGACACTGCAAGAACACACATCAATAAGAGCAAAACCTTACGCATAAAACACCCCCTTCTTTAGGTTTGTATTTTTGTTGTCCTTATAATATGGGAAACATTTAAACAGAATAAACATATATAAATTATTACTAAAACTGAAGTTAATAGCCCTCACTTTACTATTTCTAACCTCCTAAGAGAGTTTAAAATTCGTTTACTATCATATAATATATAATGGAGGAATTCTTCTTTGTCAAGGGGTTTTTTCTATTTTTTTTGCAATGAGGAGTTCACGGAATTCCTCTGGGTAAGGAGAAGCAACTAAAGCGTCCTTACGGGTAATAAGACCTTTCCCCAATAGCTCTATTAAGGATTCGTTCAGGGTTTTCATTCCCTCTTTTGTCCTCGTCTGCATAATAGAATAAAGCTGATGAGTTTTTTCCTCTCTTATTAACTTTCTCACTGCAGCAATAGACACAAGAATCTCTACAAAAGGTATTATACTATCTCCTTTTGCACTCTTTATAAGGTTTTGCGAAACAATACTAAGTAAATTAGCTGAAAGTTGAAGCCTTATCTGCCGCCGTTGATAAGGGGGGAAAATATTTATTATGCGATCAATCGTCTGGATTGCATTTTTCGTATGGAGTGTTGAAAGAACAAGATGTCCTGTCTCTGCTGCTGTTATAGTTTTCATAATCGAATCCATGTCTCTCATTTCCCCCACTATAATAACATCAGGGTCCTGACGCAATGAATACTTAATAGCGGAAGAAAAGGAATGCGTATCTCTTCCAACCCCTCTTTGATCAATAATGGCTTTCTTGCTCTCGTAGATAAATTCTATTGGATCTTCTATTGTAATGATATGGCAGGTATCTCTTTTGTTTCTATAATCAACCATTGCAGCGATTGTAGTAGATTTTCCGCACCCCGATGGACCAGTCACCAGAAGCAATCCTCGTGGTTTCATAGCAAATTCTTTCAGTATTGGCGGTAGATGCAATTCATCAATATCAGGAAGCTCTCGTGGAATTAGACGGAAAACTATCCCAACGCTCCTTTTCTGGGAAAATACGTTTACCCTGAAGCGGGAAAGGCCAGGGACATTCACAGCAAGGTCCATCTCTTTACTCCGTTCAAACTCCTCTAACTGTTGGTGTGACATAACTGATTTAGCAATACCCTCAATATCTTCATCGGTAAGGATATTATACTTCTCCAGTCTCTTCAGTTCCCTGTTTATTCTCATAATAGGGAGCGATCCCTTCTTTAAGATGAGATCAGAAGCACCCTGCATTTTCATCGAACTTAAGAGATCCCCTATATTTATACTCATCCTATCCTCTTGCCAGAGACGATTCGAAAGCCTTGGGGTTGGAAACCTTGGAGAGGGCCTCTTCATAATCTACATATCCACGGAGATAAATCTCTTTTAGAGAATCATCAAGCAGCCTCATCCCGTACTTCTGCCCTGCCTTTATCATATTATAAATCTGCTCCACTTTACCCTCGCGTATTGCACTGGTAATACCTTTAGTTCCTATAAGAATTTCAAATGCGGCTATCCGTCCTGTTCCATCAGACCTCCTCAGGAGTGTCTGAGAGATTATTGCCCGTACCGTAGATGCAAACTGTAATCTAATCTGATGTTGGTGCTCGGGGTCAAACACATCTACAATCCTGTCAACCGTTTGTGGAGCATCAGGTGTATGAAGAGTGGCAAAAACTAAAGCACCCATCTCTGCCGCATTGAGAGCAAGGGATATTGTCTCCCTATCTCTCATCTCTCCAACCATTATTACATCAGGATTCTGTCTAACCACCCTTTTTAGAGCCTCCTCAAAGGAATAGGTATCCACACCTATGGCACGTTGCTCAATCACACTCTCTTTATCATCAAGGACATACTCAATAGGGTCCTCGATTGTGATTATATGCCTTTTCCTCTTCATGTTTATCTCTTCTATTATAGCTGCAAGGGTCGTGGATTTACCTACACCTGTTGGCCCGGTAACCAGGACAAAACCTTGCGAAAATAAGGCAATTTTCTTTAATATTTCTGGAAGCCCCCATTCATCTATGCTTTTAACTACAAGAGGAATAACCCTCACTGCTACTCCCACCTTACCCCTCTGCAAGAAAACATTCATCCTGAATCGCGCCATACCAGGAAGCTCATAAGCGATATCGAGCTCCAGGTCTCTTTTGAAACGTTCTTTTTGTTCATCTGTCATAATAGGAAATATAAGTTCCTTTACTTCATCGGCACTAAATGGTTTATAACCATCCAATCTCTTGAGCATGCCCTGCGTCCTTATTATAGGGGGTTCATCGGCCTTTAGATGGAGATCAGAGCCTCTTCTTTCTACTACTTCCTTCAGGTATTTATCGATTTCGGCAACCATGTCTCTAAATCATACACCCGAAAGGATTCGAACCTTCAGCCTTCCCGGCCGGAGCGGGACGCTCTATCCATTGAGCTACGGGTGCGTTATACCTCATCAAAATTTATTTTTTCTATTTTTTTTCTTAGTTTTCTTGGTGGCTTATAGGAAGGAACCCTTCTATCAGGTATCTTTACTTCTTCCATAGTCTTGGGGTTTCTTCCCGTTCTACCTTTTCTGAATTTGTTCTCAAAAACTCCAAATCCCCGTAATTCGAGGCGGTCGTTCTTGTAGAATACTTCTTTAACCTCCTCCATCAATGCCTCAACAACAACCCTTACATCCTTTGTAGGGATCCCGGTTCCTCTGGAAATACTCTCAATAATATCTGCTTTTGTTTTAGTCATCTGCCCTCCCTTTTTTATCTATATAATTGAATATCAAACCAATGTCAAGCACTTTTTTCATATTAAGCAGAGATACACAAAGGAATCTCTTTGCTTTAAAATTTAAAATCCTAAACACGAAACTCAGAACCCAACACCATTATTAGACACAGATTTGCACTGATTTAAACTGATTAAAAACCCTCACCCACACCAATATCTAACCAAAGATTAACACTGATACAAACTGATTAACCACTAAATCCTAAACCCTATACCCTGACCATGGACTTAGAACCCAGAACCAAGAACAACATTTAGACACTGATCTGCACTGATACCAACTGATTATAAACACCCACCACACCATAGGAATTAGTTAATGATTTATACTGATATGTCGCTTTGCTCCAAAATCCTAATCCCTAAATCCCAATCCCTTATCACATAACCCATACCACGATATCACTTATCACGATGATTTTCTCATATCACTTATCACATACCACTATAATCCTATTATACAAACCCATTTACTCATATACCCATATACTCATCTACACTAAATCCTTGCTATTTTCAATCACAAATCACATGTCTTTATTCACCATGAATCGAGCATATACCTGAGAAGGGAATCTTTTATTCGCTCTGCTACTCTCACAAGTGCACTCGTCTCATCTTCTTCTGCGGGATATACTACAGATTCCCGTATATTCCTTTCCCACTCCACTTCCTCTGCACTATCGACTAAGGCAAATTTCGCCTCCACACTCAAACGATACTCCTCGACTTCCCCTCCGCTACTATACGAATCAGGCTTTCTCTTATATTCGGTAATTATCCCCTTTAGAGTATAATCGCCTTCGGTTTTAATATCCACTCTGCCATCTTTGATAAAGGCGGTAGTCAACTCATCCGAAAGGATCCTTTCAATGTCGGCACTGCTGGTCATATTCAAAAGAGGAGGTATTGATATAGAACCCTTAAAACTCCCGCTCTTGAAGGAATAGACACAGGACAATACCATACACATGGCAACAATTATGGAAGAGCGCAAAACTCTACTCATACAATTTGCTTCTCCAATCATAAATTTTGGACCCCTTTCTCTGCTCGTAAAGCCATCCCTGGTAAAAAGTAGCCTGCTTTACCATTTGCATCTGGTTCATGAAACCAGGCAGTATTTTCTTAATTTCATCAGCTGAAGGAGCTTCTCTTCCTGTTACCTTTAATAAATATAGGGCCCTGCCTGCCCTGAGGCCTGGAGAGACCATCCCTTCTTTAAGATTCATCGCAAGATCGACTATCTTATCTGGTAAGTCTATCCCTTTTCCCCTGTAGTTATTCCGTGAAAAATAGGGAGTGCGATGCCAGCTCCCCTTTTGGGGATGCCTCATAAGAACTTTATCCGGGAAATTCTCCCTGACGTATTTCTTGGCTTGTTCACCGGCTTCGTATGAGCGTATTGAATCTACGACTTCATCTTTTATCAAAGGGAATGGAGGTATTCCCTTCTCCACATCCTCTACCCAGAATACATATATAGAATCTACGCCTACAAGGGGATAGGAAATTTCACCCTTTTTGGGGTCATCCAGAAGTGTTCCAAACTCCACGCCAAGATCGGGGATATAGCCAATCCCATATGTAATATGTTCAACCTCATAGGTATCTGGGATACGCGAATCCACGGAATTAAGACCAGTAGTATCAGAGCGTAGAATCTTAACCAGAGACCAGGCCTCCATCATTGCATCTGTATACTTCTCAGTTGAAGGAAATACAGGTAGAAATATCTCCTTAAGACATAACCTATTTCTTTCTCTACCGGTGAGCTTCAAGATATGATACCCTTCGTCTGATCGAATAGGTTCTCCGATTTCACCTATTTTCATACCAAGTAGTGCACTGGTAAATACGGAAGGGAGACCATCAACTGGAATCCAGCCATTGATTAACTGCCTGTTCCTTGGCAAATAAGAATATATGCTAATCAGTGTATCAAAATCCACGTTTTCGGCTCTCTTTGTTATTGAAAAGGCAAGTTCTTTAATCGAGTGCTCCATTTCCTCATCCACTTCTACCGGAAAAGAAACATATCCCAAACTTACCACCCCATCCCTTATGAAGAGATCTTTATGGAATGAATAGAACTCCTCTGCAGAGCCAGAGGGCTCATCCTTAATCCATTCGTCTAAAGGAATCCGTATATATTCTAATTTAATACTCACTGAATCATCCAGGAAATCTTCCATAAACTCATTGTGGGTTAACCTGGCAAGAGAAGAAACCTCTCCTCCAAGTATCCTTTGAGGCAGATCACTCTTTACTCTCCGGGCATAGTCATTTATGAACTGTGATGCACGAGGGTTCTTTAATAGCTCGTAGTACCTACTATAATCAAATTGTCCTCCGATCCAGAAGGTACTGTCCTGAAATATCTCCCGAGGAGGAGAATTCTTAATTATTTCTATCACCTGCGCATCAGAGATAGAAATATCCCTCTTATCCATCTGGTTTTCCATTATCTTTTCCATTATTAATCGATTGATTATCTGGTCAGAAAGTTCCCTTTCTTTGAGAGGGTTAATTCCTATAGAACCACTTATTAGATTTAGCTGTGAATTTAAGAGATTGCTGTATTCTCTATAACCTATACCAACACCCTCTACTTCAGCTATCAGATTACTCTTGCCCTCTTCACCTCTGCTCATTATATTAGCTCCAAAACCAAAGAATATAAAAAGAATGAATACCACTGCCACAACCCACATAAAGTACTTAGTTACCCTTCGGAGCCTCTGCATTATCATCTTTTCCCTCCTTCATTTTCCACCATAAAGACTTTGCTGTGCCTTAATGAAAAACCTCTCGAACTAATTCTTAGACACTGATTTACACTGATTAACCTGATTATTTAAACCTCCTATTCCTCGTAAGTGGAGTAGTGACAATTCATGAATTGCCTTACATGTTTCGCACAAGAAGAGAACGCAGAGTGAGTCTGCTACTCCAGACAATTGTAGGAGCGACATCCCTGTCGCGATTATCACGGTTTGGAAACCGTTTACCCCCTTGAATCCTTAAGAAAGTGATTATCTGTGTAATCTGTGTCAACAAAAATGGGATGGGAGGGGCATTTTCCACTAAAGTTAAGTCTCTGTGGCTATTTATCAAAGTCTGCTCCCTCTAAATATCTAACGAGTGATTCCAGCCTCTTTATGACCCTCTTCTTACCCAGAATCTCCATCAGAACAAAAAGGCTAGGACCAACAGTCATCCCACTTATGCCAAGTCTTATTGGATGAATCAGTTCTGATGCCTTGCAATTTAGTTCTTCAGCAAGGTTTCTTATCACATTCTCCAACCCATTTTCATCAAAGTTCGCAAGTTCTTTTAATTGTCTTATCGATTTCTTCATCTTCTCTGCTAATCCTTTGCGAAAATGCTTTTTTGCACCTTCTTCGTCATAACTAAAATCATCATAGAAGAAATAATATCCCCTAACAAGAAAGTCCTTAAACTTCTTGACACGTTTTCCCAAAGCCTCAATCACTTTTATTAGATAATCCTTATCATCTATAGAAATTCCTTTCCTGTACAAATATTCTGATAGCCGTGATGCAACCTCCTCCCTACCCAACTTAGCCATCCATGCCCCATTAAGCCATTCCAATCGTTCAATATCAAAGATAGCAGGCTTTATCTGAATACTATCTAATGAGAATCGCTTAATCAATTCCGGAATAGAGAATATTTCCTCCTCTGTCTTCGGGGACCAGCCAAGGAAGGCAAGATAATTGACAAATGCCTCAGGGAGGATACCTTCATCCTTATAATATGATAGAGAGACAGCACCATGCCTCTTTGATAGTTTCGAGCGGTCTTTCCCGAGAATAAGAGGAACATGTCCAAACTCAGGTAATTCCCAACCAAGTGCCTTATATAAGAGTATCTGCTTGGGAGTATTTGAAATGTGGTCATCGCCTCGTATTACATGGGTTATGCCCATTCGATGGTCATCCACAACAACAGCTAAATTATATGAGGGAGTGCCATCTGATTTTAAGATAACGAAATCCTCTATCTCGGAGTTTTCCTTCTTTATCACACCATGTATTAAATCCTCATAAGACGTAATCCCCGAGGGAACCAGAAACCTAATAGCTTTTGGCCTATCTTCTTTTTCGAATCTCTCCCGCTCCTCTCTGGATAAATGATAGCATCTCCTATCGTATATCCAGCCTTTTTTAGAGGATATCGCTTTGTTTTTCCTCTCTTCGATTTCTTCATCCGTGCAATAACACCAGTATGCAAGCTTTCTCTTGACCAACTCTATTGTTTTCTCTTGATATTCATCAAAATAGTCCGACTGGTATAGAATATCCTCATCCCAGTCAAGGTTCATCCATTGCAAACCTTCGATTATCGATTCCGTCATTTCATCCCTGGAGCGCTTCAAATCTGTATCCTCAATCCGCAGAAGAAATGCCCCATTATTTGACCTGGCGAAGAGATAATTAAAAAGCGCTGTCCTTGCCGTTCCTACATGAAGATAACCGGTCGGTGAAGGAGCAATACGTACTCTCACTTTATTATTCTTAATCATTCATCTGTTCTCTCTTTTTATCTTTTTGCACTATATATACATATAATATAATACAAGTCAAGTCCTTATAAAGAAGTCAAGAGTCAATAGTGGGGAGATATCAGCTTTCAGCATTCAGTCCCCGGTACCCGGAAATGAAACCGTAAATGCACACACCACCAAGGAAATGAAACCGCAGATACACGCAGATGAACGCAAATATATATTATTAAAAAACGCACGCCACCAAATCTTAAATCCTATATCCTATATCCTAACCCCTGAATTAGACACAGATTTACACAGATATCAACTGATTAAAAACCCCTAATCACTACCGGAATGAAACCGCAAATGCGCGCAGAGTAATATAGTTAAATAGTTGAGCAGTTTAGTCGTTAAGTTGGTAAAAAAATCAAGACCTAAAAGATAGATACTCGACTCTCAACTAATTCCCACGTATCCCTTATCACTTACCACTTATCACATTCCACATCCAACATTCAGCTGTCAGTCTTTGGGGGCTTGGGGTGGAATCTCCTCTCTTATAAACCAAATCCCTTCTTTGCGAGCTTTGCTCCCTTTGCGGGCTTGGCGAGAAATTTAAAATTAGACGCAGAGTAATACAGTTAAATAGTTGAATAGTTTTTGTTAGTCCAATGTCCGATGTCCAACGTCCAAAGTCAAATGAAAATGCAGATGCACGCAGTCAACGCGACAACCGCTATTAACGCTACAAACGCAATAAACGCTATGAACCCAAGACCTAAAAGGATGGACGCTCGACTCTCAACTAATCCTCACCACGCTAATCAATCATCTAACCATTTCACTATTTGACCATTATACCATATTCCTTAAGGAAAGCTCTTGCAATAGACGCAAATTTTCCTATATTACCTATAATATGTTTGAAAATCTTACGGAAGGGATAAAGAATATAGCAAGGAGCTTCAGGGGTAGAGGGAAACTGAAGGAGTCTGACATAAAAAGGGGAATGCAAGATATCAGACGTGCCCTCCTTGAGGCAGATGTCAACTTACAGGTTGCAAAAAATTTTGTTTCGGAAGTCGAAAAGGAAGCAATAAACCGAAAGATATACGAGAGTTTTAGCCCTGCAGAAATGATAATGAAGATTGTGGGCGAAAAATTGATAGGACTACTTGGAAGTACAGAACCTTTAAAACTTTCGGGGCAGCCAGCTTCTATTCTTCTTGTGGGACTTCAGGGTTCGGGTAAGACAACAACAGCTATTAAACTTGCAAGCCTCTTAGGGAAACAGGGACGGAAGCCGTATCTCATCCCTGCTGATGTTAAGAGACCTGCAGCTTTTGAACAGCTCAGGGACCTTGCAAAAAGGGAAGAACTCCCCTATTTCGAAAAGCGTCTTGATGACGAAGTCAACCTATGTAAACAGGCACTAACCCAGTCCGTAATAAGACGATATGATACACTCATCTTCGATACAGCAGGAAGATTACATATTGACAGAGAGATGATAGACCAGGTCAAAAAAATCAAAAGTGCTGTAAAACCCTCAGAGGTTCTCCTTGTTGCAGATTCAATGACCGGACAGGATGCAGTAAATATAGCAGGAGCATTTGACAGGGAAATTGATCTCACTGGAATAATACTCACTAAGATGGATGGTGACGCAAGGGGTGGTGCCGCACTATCGATGAGGGAGGTAACAGGTAAGCCAATAAAATTCATAGGAACGGGAGAGAAAAGCTCTGATCTTGAATTGTTGCAACCTGAAAGGCTTGCCACTCGAATCCTCGGGATGGGAGACATAAAAACCCTGCAGGAAAAAGCTGAAAAAGTAATAGAAAAAGAGCAAGTAGAGGAATTTCAGAAAAAGATAAAAGAAGCAAAACTGGATTTAGAGGATTTCTTAAACCAGATAAAACAACTAAAGAGAATGGGACCTATTGAAGATTTAGTAGAGATGTTACCGGGCGGTCAGGATTTAAAAAAACTTATGGATGAAAAACAACTCGTCCAGACTGAGGCAATCATCCAGTCAATGACCCCGGAAGAACGTCGTAACACTAAAATGCTTAATGCCTCGAGAAAAAGAAGAATTGCAGCAGGTAGCGGAACATCGGTTCAGGATATCAATCAATTGATAAAGGAATACAATATGGTAAAGAAATTAATGAAACAAATGATGGGTCGCGGACCCGTGGGTCGTGGACCCTCTACCTTACCACCTTTCTTTCGGTAATGGTGTAGTTGTAAAATGAATATACTCGTTTTGATAATTTCCTATATTATAATGATTATCGGACTCACAGGTTGTATCATACCAATGTTACCGGGAACTCCCCTTGTATTCTTCGGTATATTTCTCTACGCCTGGAAGACACATTTTATGATTATTTCGCAGAATCTCCTTTTGATATTCCTTATAGTAACAGTCTTAACCGTGATTCTTGATTATGTCGCGGGGTCTATTGGTGCAAAAAAACTTGGTTCATCAAAGTTTGGGATAATGGGTGCTTTCCTGGGAATAATAGTGGGACTCTTCTTTGCCCCATGGGGAATCCTTATTGGCCCACCCCTCTTTGCACTGATAGGTGAACTCATAATCGGAAGGAATATAAAAGATGCCTCAAAGGCGGGGGCTGGGGCAATACTTGGAGTCCTTGGAGGCTCATTAACCAAGATAACCGCATCCCTTATTATGATGGGCTTCTTTACTGTGAGGCTTTTTTAACCCCCCCCATCCCCACACCCAAGAATTTAACCGCAGATACACGCAGATGGACGCAGATAAAGACACACACCACCCAAGGAATAGACGCAGATTTGAACTGATTAATATAAACTAAGAACACTGAACTCAGAACTAAATTTTAGACACAGATTTTCACAGATATCAACTGATTAAAAACCCCTAATCACCACCGGAATGAAACCGCAGATGAACGAAAGAGCCCATCATCCCCCTTTTTTCTCGCAAAGTGCGCAATCAGAGCAAAGACCGCAAAGAAAAAATGAATTGTAGGAGCGACTTCCCAGTCGCGATTTGTGGGAAGGGGCTTCTACAATACGTAGGGGCGTTCAATTGAACGCCCCTACAAGAATCGATCGGACCTTTCTATTTTATCAAAACCACCTTTCCCCTGGAAATAACCTCCCCATTTATCTCCCCTCTAATAAAATATACACCCGATGATAAGGAATGTAGGGGAATAACGAGGGTTCCCTTTCCTCTATCAAAGGAATCCCTTATACTCTTTACGCATCTTCCAACCTTATCATATATCTCTACCTCCACTCTATTCCTTTCCTTTAATTGAAGTTCTAAGAGCAGTCTTCCATTGAGTATAACGGAGTTGTTCAATG
>Ga0209121_10001215_pt1 | contig 27016 bp, 22 predicted proteins | sample Cruoilmetagenom3_FD_187292 | JGI IMG/M metagenome (GOLD analysis project Ga0209121, IMG submission 187292) | Oil polluted marine microbial communities from Coal Oil Point, Santa Barbara, California, USA - Sample 3 (SPAdes) (version 2) | ecosystem: Environmental > Aquatic > Marine > Oil seeps ...
CCCTTATACTCCGGCGAGCTTTTCGTTGCATTCTTTACTGCGTCCGCATCCGAGCCGAAGTATACCTCGTGCGAAGCGGCAACCGCTCCGGCATCCCAGGTAAGAGATTGTGTCGGACTTACATCCACAGCACCATTGGCCGGATTTGGGCCGGTGACGGCGCCCTCGGTAGTGAAACTCCAGACTTCACCTTTATACGTATCGGCGGCATCGAACTCATCGACTCGCCAGTAGTACGTCTTAGCCAATTGGAGCGGGCCGGGACTATAGCCTGCCAATCCTGCGGACACTCCATCGGTAGCGTTATTTACAGTTTCAAAATCTTCACCGAAGTAAACGGTGTGCAGTTTCGCGCCGAAACCCGGTGTCCAGGTAAGTGCTGCATCCACAGGCACAAACTCGGCGCCATCGGCCGGGATGGGCTCGCGGGCCGTTTTCGAGGGAATCGAGAAGCTCCAGATATCACCTTTCCACGGGCTGTTCGGCTCGGTTTCGTTGACTTCGTCGATCCGCCAGTAGTAGGTCGTGCCGGGGATAAGTCCGTCCTGGTAAGGATATCCCGGAAATCCGGCGATGAGGAGGGTTCCGGCCTGGTTGCCTACGAACGTATCGCCGGCACCCTCATTCACATCGTCGAAATTGTCACCGATATACACATCGTGCGAGGCTGCCAAATCTCCAGGACGCCAGTTAAGGGTCACCCACGTAGCCTCAATAAGGGAGCCATCGGCCGGGACCGGGCCAAAGGCATAAGGCCATGGCTCACCTTTCATAGCACCCAGAATCTCACCCTCAGACAGGGCGTGGCTGTAAAGGCGGACTTCGTCGAATGACCCGTGGAATGTTCTCTCACTAATAGTAGGACGATTGCTGTTATATCCGATTTCGACCATGGCATCGACATTAGGACCGATTGAGAATGGTTTGGGGCCATCTTCATCGACGCCGTTAAGATAAACTGTAAGCATGCTTCCGTCAAACGTCCAGGTCAGGTGAACCCATTCATTTTTCGGCATAATGGAGAAGGGGACCGATCCGGCCCCTTGATACGTAGCACCGACTCGGTCCGTGTAGGTCGCTTCCGTATGGGCGCCCCACAATTCGACCTGGAACATCATCGTGTCGGCGCCCCATCCGTTCGATTTGGTGAGGAAATGCTGAATTTCGCCTGTCCCATCCCAGAACGCCCAGAGGGCAAGACTGAATTGTCCCGTTCCATCTGTCGGATCGAAAATTCCACAGTCGATCCCCACGCATCCATCCGGGTCGAAAACAACTGCGCCGCCGGAACCTTCCGGTCCAACCCCCCATTGCGGGGTTCCAAGCAGTGTTCCGTTGTGATTGTTGCCGGAGCTGTCATTGGCGGTGTCGCCGGAACCCTCCTCGAACCGCCACCAGCCGATGAGATCCGCCTTAACCGCGCTCGTCGGAATCAAGCCCAGCACCAAAGCAATAGAAATTAGATAAATCAATCTTCGACACATAATAGTCCTCCTTCAAAAAGGTTTGGATAAATATTCTTTGGCCATACCAAAGTGGTCGATAATGACTTTTAAATTCCCTGCGCTCTAATCCATCCTATAGGAGAATTGTTTACGGCTTGAGATTACCTCCTTCCTTGAAAAACCAATCATAATCGATTTCGCATTGAAAATCTAAAATACACTAAAGAAAGCTCGGCTGCCGGAGTATATAAAGCCACAGATACTAATATTTTATACCAGACAGACCGCAATCACGTCAAGAAAAATCGCCGGATCAGATGATAAAAACGAAATTAAGTGGGAGTTGTGGTGAACTATCGATCATTTTTGGTGGGTTCGAAGATTCTCACCGTGTTTTTACCTGCCTGCTTGGCCATATACAGCGCCTGGTCGGACCGGCTTGTAATATCCTCGGGAGTAGTTTCAGCATCATACTGGCCCAGCCCCACGCTAATAGACAATTGTATCTGCTCCTTCTGCCACGTTGTCGGAGAACTCGCAACCGCATCGACCATACGCTGGGCAACAACAGTAGCATCGTCGAGCGAGGTATTGAGCAAAATGACCGCAAACTCGTCGCCGCCGTATCGTGCCGCCGTGTCGATTTGGCGGATGCATTCCTTTATTTTTTTGCTGATTTTCCGAATGGCCTTATCGCCGGCCCGGTGGCCATAAGCATCGTTAATATTCTTCAGGTTGTCAATGTCGATCATAATCAGCGAAATTCGCCCGCCATACCGGCGTGACCGCCAGAGCTCCTTTTCCAAGATTTCGTAAAACGTCTTATGATTTACAAGACCTGTCAGGCCGTCCGTTGTGGCCTGGCGCTGGATCTTTTCGAATAACTTTATGTTGCCGATTGATGCGCCGACCAACTGGCTAAACAGCTCGATCAGAGCAATGTCACCTGAATTGAAGTGGTCGCTGTCCATTTTATCCGCCAAATTGAGCACGCCAACCACCCTGTCCTGACAGATGAGAGGGGCAATAGCACAATTTTTGGTCCTATAATTTTCAGCAAAGACCCGTTGTGATTTTCTGATTATTGGCTTCTTATGCGAGTCTATGTCCGGCACCAAAATAAGCTCTTTACTTCTTATGGCCATAACCATAAGAGGTGTCGGTGTTTGATTTAGCGAAACGATTTTATTTATTAGAAACGGATGATTGTGTTTGTGCAGGTGCAATATATTGTTCGTCTCATCAAGTATATACAGCGAGGCAAAGCTTGCACCAACCAGCTTAGGAATATTTTTTATGCAAAGATCAGCTATTCGATCGATTTCGAGACAGTTTATCTGTCGAGCCAAAGGAGTAACTTGCTCAAGCAGCCAAATGTTGCTATCAGAATTATTAATGACCTCTGCCGGATTTTTATCGGTGCTGTTCATGTTTCACAAGTGGTCCAGTTTTGTCTTTGTCTCGCAATTCCAGGTAGCGTAATGTGTTTTCTTACCCTTCTATCGGATATTTCAGCGGTTATATTTGGCAAAAAAGTATTAGCTAAATCCAAAACGATTCCGAGCCGCAGCTCAAAAGATACCGTCAACAACAAACTTCGAGCAAGTAAAGTACCTTAAAATCTTAAAAGCAAAATTTTCCGCAAAATGGCCGGCAAATATCAAAACCTTTGCCCAATTAAAGTATGCGCTACTTTCATCTTATATAGCCGGAAATTCCACATTTTGTTTTCTACAGGGCAAAATTGACATACATCGGAGATCAAATATCCGTTCGTAAATCCAGTGTCCGTCTTGAAATATCATGGGGAACAAAAAATAATCAAATTTTTATTAAAATATTTTAAAAAACGTTGACACATAATAAAATGTATTTTACATTTTACAAAATGTAAATTATCTTTTGACTTTTCAAGAGGGTTTAATTGTTTATGGTTTGGCATGAATCGACGAGCTTGGGCCTGTGCGAATAATCCAGACCGGAACCGGCTTACAAAATCCAGAATCGAATATTGATTTTTCCTGAAGATATCGATGCAACCGGAACTTAACAACGAGACAATACAGATACCAGCTAAGCTTTATCGAATCGGCGAGCTTGTCAACTATACCCCCTTTTCAAGACAGACTATTCATAACTACACGATAATGGGTCTTATTCGTGAAGCAAAATGGACCGAGGGTGGACATCGACTATACGATGAGTCCGTGTTTGAGAGATTGTCGGAAATAATCAAGCTCAGAAAAACCAAAACGCTTTCGGAAATAAGGGAAACTCTAAGCAAAAAAGAAAGACGGGATTCACAATCGAGGGAAACAGATCAAAAAGGAAGGATCCAGTATGAATCTGATGTCACTGATAACGGATAATATCGCCGAAATATTGATTAAGATAGTCAAGTTCACCCAGACTCGCCAAAAAATCCTTATCCAGAACATAATTAACGTACAAAATCCCGGATTTGTGCCGAAAGAGCTGGAGGTGGATGAGTTTTCCATCGTGATTAACAATGCGGTCGACGAGCACATTCGAAATCAGCGGCTTGTCCTGCACGACACAGAAAATATCAAATTCGGTCACAGCGGCAGCATAGAAGTTAAACCGGTGGTCGATGAACACGGCAAAAAACTTCTTGCACAAAACCAGACTGAATATATCGAGCGGCAAATAAGCAAGCTTTGGGAAAATTCCCTTAACCAAAAGGTTGCCGCCGAATTACTGAGGCAAAAACAAGGAACGATTCCAATCGACTATTAGAGCCGATGCGACTGAAAATAATAGGGTAAAAAAACATTGTTTTTATACAAATGATCGAAGATTAAGGTTTTTTAAGAAAGTTGTTGACCGGTTCTTCTTAAAGTTATCAGCCAAAATTTCGATAAAAAATTAATGAAGGGTGCTATTTCTGTCTGTACTGCTTCAGAGCCTTAAGACATTGAAAAGTTAGGTTGTTTATTTAGTGGAAACAACTTGGGCTACGCAAAATCCGTTGGAATCATAGAACATTGGTTCTCGTAATATCGGGGCCGTTTCATGGAGGAAACCTGTGAAAACCGAGCAAGGACTCAACATCGAAAAAATATGGGAAGAGTTTCATAAAACCCACAATGAACATTCCCGCAACTTGCTTATGGAACACTACAGGACATTGGTAAAATATTGCGCCGAGCGTCTTCACAGCAAATTACCCGATAAGGTCGAGCTGGACGACTTGATCAGTGCCGGGATTTTCGGATTAATGGATGCCATTGACAAGTTCGATCCTTCAATAGGCGTAAAGTTCGAAACATACTGCTCGCCCCGGATTAGAGGTTCTATTCTCGATGAGCTTCGCAGCATGGACTGGGTACCGCGACTGGTTCGCGCACGGGCTCACCAGCTCGGAAAGGCCACCCATTCTCTCGAAACGCACCTCGGCCGCAAGCCAACCGAGAAGGAAATCGCCGATGAGCTGGATATGGATATGGACGAATTTAACAGGCTCCAGCGGGATGCGAACGCGGCCAGCCTGGTCTCGCTAAGCACTAAATACAGCGATGGCGAGGGCGAAAAGGATATTCGCGAAATAGACATCATTAAAGACGAACGAAGCAAAAATCCCGTTATCGAGGCTCAAAAACGGGATCTTAAAGGCCTCCTAACCAAAGGACTGACGCGGGCCGAACGGCTGATTGTCGTGCTGTATTACTACGAGGAAATGACAATGAAGGAAATCGGCGCCACGCTCGACCTGTCCGAATCCCGCGTCTCACAGATGCATTCGTCCATCATCGCACGTCTCAAAGCCCAGATGAACACCCGTAAAAAGGAATTTTCAGTCAGCAGGTCGTAGCTCGAAAGCGGCTTTTCATATCAAATATCTCGATCACCTTTTACGGGGCTTGTTTAAGCACGCCGGCTCTGGTATTATCTTGGCAGGTCAGGGACCCTGCACGGTTTTATTACGTCAGACCCTCTTTGCCACAATGAAACGCTATATCAAATGGAAAGAGGTTCAAATGATCACAGATACAATTTCACGACGGTATTTCCTTAGAACAATTGTGGCCGGAGCCGCCGCCGTCGCAGTGCCCCGGCTGTTATACGGCGGCAATCGGCCCGCGAAAAAATATAACTTTCTGTTCCTGCTGGCCGACGACCAGCGAGCCGACTCGATTCACGCCTACGGCAACAATTACATCCAAACACCGAATCTCGACAAGCTTATCGCCGGGGGATTCAGTTTCAGGCAAAATTACTGCCTCGGCTCGAACGGCGGCGCCGTATGCGTGCCCAGCCGGGCGATGATCAACAGCGGACGCAGCTACTTCAACGTCGATTCCCGGATGACCGGAGTCAAGATCATGCCGGAGCTGCTGAGAGATAACGGCTATACAACATTTGCGACAGGGAAATGGCATAATAAGGAGCAGTCGTTCCTGCGCGGCTTCGAGATAGGCAAAGCCCTCTACTTCGGCGGCATGGCGGACCATACGAAGGTCCCGGTCGTTGATCTTGGGCCGGAAGGAAAGTTTATTAACAAACGTGTGGGCGAGAAGTTTTCCAGCGAATTATTCACCAGCTCAGCAATCGAGTTCCTTGAGAACCACAAAGAGGACAAGCCGTTCTACGCCTATGTAGCATATACCGCCCCGCACGATCCGCGAAATCCGCCCATGAAGTACAGGCAGATGTATTACAGGAATCGTCCCCCACTGCCGAAGAACTTCAAGCCCCAGCATCCGTTTGATAACGGGCACATGGTCGGCCGCGACGAGAATCTGGCGCCGTGGCCTCGAACCGAGGAGGTTATCCGTGACCAGTTGGCGGAATATTACGGCCTGGTTACGCATCTGGATGAGCATATCGGCCGGGTACTGGAAGCTCTGCGAAAATCCCGCCATGCCGATAACACAATCGTAATATACGCCGCCGACCACGGCCTGGCACTCGGCAGCCACGGCCTGCTGGGCAAACAGAGCATCTACGAGCACAGCATGGGCTGCCCGCTCGTCTTCGTCGGGCCGGGGATTCCCAAAGGCGGCTCGACCAAAGCGTTTTCCTACCTTCTGGACATCTTCCCGACCGTCTGCGGATTGACCGGCCTTCAGGCCCCTCCCGGCGTTGAAGGAAAAGACCTGAGGCCGATCTGGGAAGGCCGGGCCGATAACGTGCGAGATTCCGTATTCCTGTCCTTCTCTAAAATTCAACGATCCGTGCGAGATGAGCGATGGAAGCTGATTCGCTATCCGCAGATCAATCACACACAATTGTTCGACTTGAAGAACGACCCCGATGAGCTGAACAACCTTGCCGATGAGCCCCCGCAGGCCGGACGCGTCAAACAAATGCTGCAACAATTAAAACTATGCCAGCAAAAAGTCGGCGACAACCTGCCGCTGACCGTCGCGAATCCCAGGCCGAAGCAAATCGACATGACCGGCCGAAAGCGCAAGCCGGATCGCTGGCAGCCCGACTGGATCGTGCGAAAGTATTTCGAAACCGACAAATAGCACTCAAAACTACGAATCATTGGAGGACTTAAAAATGCAAAGCCGGCGTGAATTCCTGGGCACTCTGGGCTTGAGTGCCGCGTATCTTGTACTGAACGGCTCGCTGAAGGGCGCCGACCGCCCTGCCCGCAGGCCAAATATCATTCTCTGCATGGCCGACGACCAGGGCTGGGGCGAGATGGGATACTATGGACACCCGGCCCTCAAAACTCCCGTCTTCGATGAAATGGCCGCGAATGGATTACGCTTCGACAGGTTCTATTCCGGCGCACCGGTCTGCTCGCCAACGCGGGCCAGCGTCATGACCGGCCGGCACCCGAATCGCTCGGGTGTGTTCCTCTGGAACTATGCCATCCGCCCGGAAGAAGTCACAATCGCCCAATTACTAAAGAAGGCAGGCTACCGAACGGGCCATTTCGGCAAGTGGCATCTCGGCCCGGTCAAGGCTGATTCGCCCGTCAACCCAGGCAAGTGCGGCTTCGATGAATACCTCTCGCACGATAACTTCTTCGAGCTTGATCCGCCGCTCAGCCGAAACGGCGCCGATCCCGAAATCCATAAGGGCGAAAGCTCCGAGATAATCGTCGCCGAGGCGATGAAATTCATCAAAAAAGTCCGTGGAGAAAACAAGCCGTTCTTCGTAGTCGTCTGGTTCGGCTCCCCGCACGGACCGTACAGGGCGACCGAAAAAGATGCCGCGATGTATGCCGGCGTGGATAACGAAAACAGGCGCAACCGCTACGCAGAAATCACGGCGATGGATCGTGCCATGGGTCAATTACGAACGGGCCTGCGGCAATCCGGGCTCGCTCGAAACACGCTGTTGTGGTACTGCAGTGACAATGGAATCCCGGGGCAGATGCGACCGACTGCGAACTTGCGCGGCGCAAAAGGGAATTTGTACGAGGGCGGAATCCGCGTGCCGGCGATCATCGAGTGGCCCGCCGTCGTCACCAGGCCAAGGATCAGTACCATGCCATGTGTGACATCAGATATCATGCCCACAGTTTTAAACTTGCTCGGCATTGAGCTGCCCGACCGCCCTATCGACGGCATAAATCTGCGCCCGCTGATCGAAGGGCAAATGACAACCAGACCCCGGCCAATCGGCTTCTGGAAGTATCCCCATAAAACCCAGCAGAAGAATCGACCATGGATGGATCCCGACCGGCTGAAAGGGACCACTCCGACAGCGAATCGCGACTCGATCCAGTTCCTGAACTTTCATCACCCGAAGCCGCTGACGGAAAACTTCCCCGGCCAGGCGGCGTGGATCGATAACCGCTACAAGCTCGTCACGGACGGCAAAAAAATAGAGCTGTTCGACATCGCAGCCGACCCGCTCGAAAAAAAGAACCTGGCAAAGGATAAATCCGGAACCGTTGCCGGAATGAAGGCCCAACTCGAATCCTGGCAGGCATCCGTCGAGAAAAGCCTCGCCGGACAGGATTATTAGCGAAGAAAATCTATCCGCAGGTTCGGCCCGGGCGGAGTAAGTTTTAGTCCGGATGGCCCCAGGCTTTCGGAACTTTGAAGTCTTTGGGCATTCGGTTCGGCGGGATATTGGGTTTCGCGGCCCGGCTCGCATAGGCTTCCAGGCGGCGCTTGAGTTCCCGGAATTTCTGCGGGTTTTTCTTGCTCAGATCGTTCTTCTCGTATGGGTCTTCGGCCAGATTGAAAAGCTCGAAGATGTTTTGGTCAGCTTTTTCACCGGTACTATTGGCTCCAATGTCACCGTTATGAACCAGCTTCCAGTCGCCGCAGCGGATTGCCCCGTTGCCGGGCGTGACGTTCAGCAATATATCCTCGTGCGGCGACATTTTACCCTCGGCAATCGTGGGCCAGGCATCTCTGCCGTCGAGCGGCAGCTTCTGCTGAAGATTGCCGCCGGCGAGCTTGATCAGTGTCGGATACATGTCAACAATATGCAGCGGCTGCCGGACGATTGTGCCGGCTGTTAGCACGCCCGGCCATGTCGCAGTCGCCGGAACGCGCACCCCGCCTTCGTAAAGCTGGGCTTTATGGCCGCGCAAAGATCCGTTGTCAGCAATGCCTCCGACACCGCCGTTATCGGAGCAGAAAATTATCAGGGTATTCCGCCTCATGCCGCGCTTATCGAGCGCCGAGATTATCCGCCCGATGGCGTCGTCCATACACGTCACCATCCCGGCGTAGATTCGCTTGTTTTTGGCCTTTATGTTCCTGTACATACTATTGTAAGGCTCCGGAGCCTGGAACGGCGAGTGTACGGCGTTGAAAGGAACATAGAGAAACAGCGGGCGGGAAAGATCGTGCTGCTCGATCAGCCGGACCGATTCATCGGCAAGCAGGTCGGTCGTATAGCCTTCTTCTTGCAAAGGCTCATCGTTTCGGTGCCAGTCCAGCCCTTTGTCGCGGATGTGGGTGAAGTAATTCAGGGCACCGTTGTAATGCCCGTACTGGTGGTCGAATCCGCGGGCGGTCGGCAGGTATCTCGAATCCAGATGTCCCAGGTGCCATTTGCCGCAGATGGCTGTTTTGTAGCCGGCCTCTCCGAGCGCCTGGGCAAGCGTCCTTTCCTCCAGAGGTAATCCATGGCGGGCCCACGGCCGAATAACGCCCACCTGCAATCCGTAGCGCATCGGATATCGGCCCGTCATCAGGCTCGACCGCGTCGGCGAGCATACCGGCTGGACATAAAACTGCTCCAGCCGCGCCCCCTCCGAAGCGAGCTTGTCGATGTTAGTCGTCTTGATACGGCTGCCGTGATAGCCAACGTCGTTGAAGCCCAAATCGTCGGCCAGGACAAAGACGATGTTTGGTTTGTTCGAAGATTTCTTCGCGAAGCCTGCGACCGGCGAAAGAGCGAGTGAGGCCGCACTTAGTCCAATAGCCTTCAGAAGGTCACGCCGTGTAAGATGATATCCGCTCATATCTTTTCCCTTTTCTCCTTTGCAGTTAATATTTGAAAATGTCACTAAATATGCCACGGGCGGCGCATGGCCCGGCTGAGCATGCGATTCGCCTGCGGGTCGCCGATGATCCGTTCGCTTTTCGGATCCCATTGAATTTTTCGCCCGCGGAGCATTGCTATATTCCCCAGGTGAGCGACCGTGGCGGTACGGTGCCCTGCTTCCGGCGGCGAAATGGTCGTCTTCCGCGTTTTGACACAATCGAGGAAATCCCGCCGATGTCCCTGGCGATGGTCGCCCGCGGGCCTGGGCAGGTGCAGCTCGTTCGGGCCGATTTTTGTTTTGCGCAGATCGGCCGGATCAGTTTTCAGGCCAGCCCGCGTAATATGCACCCAGCCCGCTTCGCCGATGAACTTTACTCCCTGCGGGATATGATTATTGCTGGCCACGCGCATCACAAGGCCGTTGCCGTATCTGCACTCGAAATCATAGTCCACCGCCGTATTCCACAGCCCGTCTTCGGGAAATACCCCCCTGCCGTGAACTTCCACAGGGCCGGTATCGTCGCAATTCATACCCCAATGAGCAATGTCGATATGGTGACAGCCCCAGTCGGTGACCTGGCCGCCGGAGTAATCGAGGATCCAGCGAAAATTCCAGTGGCAGCGTTTCTCGGTGTACGCAGCCCACGGGGCCGGGCCGAGCCACATATCGTAATCGAAACCGTCCGGGACCGGCATGACCGGCTGTGGATCGATTCGATTGACTGCGGGTCTGCCACCGGGCGGTTTATAACTTCCGCCGATACCCACTTCGACCCGCAGCAGCCTGCCGATTCGCTCGTTGCGGACCAACTCGCAGCCGAATCGAAAATGCTCCGTCGAGCGCTGCCAGCTCCCGGTCTGCCACACGCAATTATAGCGATTCACTTCCTCGACGATCGCTCCGCCTTCTGCGATTGTCCGCGCGAGCGGTTTTTCGCCGTAAATGTCTTTGCCCGCACGAATCCCGGCCATCGCTATTGCCGCGTGCCAGTGGTCCGGCACGACGATACAAAGCGTGTCGATGTCGCCCCGGGCAAGCAGCTTGCGAAAGTCGTTATATTGCGAGCAGTTGCCGCCGTCGTAATGAGCGTTTATTTCCCGAACCGCATCCCGCCTGCGTCCGGCATCAACATCGCATACGGCGACAATCCGGCAATCGTCCTCCTGTAGGAATCCCTTGACGTGGCGCAGTCCCATACTGCCCAGGCCGATTATACCCATCGTAAGCCGGTTGCTCGGGGCTGGACGATTACCGCCGAGCACAAGCGGCGGCACAATAGAGGGTACGGTGACGGCCGAAACGCTGCTCTTCAAAAAACTTCGCCGGGAAATTGTCCGATGTATCTGGCTCATGGTCGTTGCCCGAAAAATATCACGCCTTATCAGCCTCCCGGCGAGCTTCAATCAGCATTTTAATCCATACGCCGACGTAGCGGCCGTGGTCGTGATAGGTCCGCCCGCTGACGAGGTTGCCGTCCACAACACACGGCTCATTTACGAAAGTCCCGCCGCATATTTCGAGGTCGAATTTGCATTTGGTAACGGTCGCCATCTTCCGGCCCTTTACACATCCGGCGTAAGCGGGTATCTCCACGCCGTGACATACGCAGGCAATGGGCTTGTTGGCCTCGAAGAAGTGCCGGGTAATGCGGACCAGGTCTTCGTCGTAGCGTATGTATTCCGGAGCACGACCGCCCGAGAAAAATATACCAAGATATTCCTCCGGCTTGACATCCTTAAAAGCAATGTCCGCCTGTAGGGTATAGCCCTCGAACTCCCGCGTTACCTGCCCGTCCCAGTCCGGCGGCGCTTCGTGCATGACCATGTGGTATCGCCGCTTTTCGGGCCCAGCCACCACCGGCTCGAAACCGTCCTCCTGCAAGCGATAATACGGATACAGCGTATCGACCGTCTCAGTTGCCTCACCGATTATAATCAGTACCTTATTCATTTCACACCGAATATAAACCTGCCGCAAGCAATTGTCAATATTGAATCAGCCAGCATTTGGATTGTTGTCCGGCCGCCTAAGAGTCTCTGGCCAAATACGACCTTCGCTGCCGGACAATAGATGACAACAACATATCCCAGCCCATGCCGCGCCCATTCCCAAAATCAGGCCATAACGCCATCCAGAAAGTGCAAATCGTCGTCGAAGAATAGAACCGCCGATGAACGCAGATGGATTCAGATTTAGTTTAGCCACAGAGCGCTCAGAGGGCACTGAGAAATAAATCGAAAATCGGCAATCGTAAATCGTAAATGATATGGGCCACAGAGGGCACCGAGCACACAGAGCTACAACATTGTCATTCCCGCGCAGGCGGGAATCCATGTTCTTCACCACGAAGGCATGCCCTGAGCAGAGCCGAATGGGGCACCGAGAACCACGAAGATTGTACGTAGTTTAAACCACGAATTTACCCCGAGAGATAACGGTTTTACCCCCTAAGGGACGAGCTATCTCACAGGGTGAATGAGAATTCGTAGGGTGGCGGCTTGCCACACCAAGACCTTCAACAAAGCCAAAAAAGTACCTGACACCTTTAATTTTCCCCTTATTTATAAAGGGGATATGTAGAGGCCAAAAAATCGCCAACGTATTCAATGTCTATTTTGGAGCTTTCACAAGTACATATAAAATAAAGACTCTTGAACACTGGTAGGTTTGCTTTGACCGCTGCTTTGACATACTAAAGGGGTCTTAAAGGGCCTTATTGCACGACGTCGGGCCGGAATACCCTGATTTAGAACGCATAATTTCCGCTCATCGGTCGAAACTATCTCTTGAATTGAGGCGGGCAATTGTCAAAATGGTATGGTGAATCTCTGACTCAAAAAATATGTAGTTACCATACTTAAGTCACCTCAAATATCGTCCGATATATATATAGTCGAATCGGTAATCCGGTTAACTATATTCTATAGTCTTAATGGGTGCAAGAATGAAGCGCCAAGCTGAACGAGTGACTGAGATGATCGCGGGTGTTATAGCTGTGATGACCCTCGCTGCAGAGTCGGACAGCTTTTCTTTCAGACATTCTATCATAGGCATATTGTTGGTTTTGTTCATTGTTCGGGGTTTCTGGCAATCCAAGACATTTTATGAATCATTGCTTTTCGCAGCAACATTTGTTTTGGCCACGTTGTTAGCATTTGGCAAACTTATAGACTCTGTGCGAGATACTGATTTCTTTCGACTGACTGTGAACCGGGATTTTGCTTATTTATGGTTGTGGTTATCTCTAACCGGCTGGGTGCTTGCTATTGATCTGGTACTCGAAAACAGAAGGCTAAGAGTATTGTCAACGGAACAAAAAGAAGGTGAACTATGAAGTCTGCTTTTTTAGCTTCGATCTTAATATGTGTGATAGCTGGTACTCTTGTAGTGTCAAAGCAGAAAGGAAACGCAGTACGACCCTTGCTTTTGCCCTGTGAAGATAGATGGATGGAATATGCAGAAAAAATGATGAATGTCAAAGGCTACCATATTGCTACGGGTAAGTCTTTAGATGCACTTCAGACAGAGGTCGTTAGAGGTTTGGATTCGAATGAGTCTTGGCGACCGTTTGGAGGAGTAACATATGATCCAAATAAGAAGCAGTACCTTCAAGTAATGGTAAATACCCACCAACCTCCAACATATCCGTAGCCAAATTGCTCAACAAATGAAGAAGTGCGCCGTCCTTCAATTCCTTTGTGGTGAGGAATGTCGAGGAATTCCCTGATTTGTCAACGCTCATCGAGGCTTGGCAGAAGCTTTCTGTTCTGGCATCGCTCTAACGCTCAGGTTGCTCTCCAGCAGAGCCCTATCCTTCAGAGCGATATGGACAAGGTAATAAAAATGAGTTATAATCGCAAGAGTAAATTGGTGCTGCGTAGTGTATTACGCAGTGAATCGTTAAGGCCATTTACACAGTTAGTTGAACACACCTTAAACAGTCACTATCGCCTTCTGAATTACGCATCCAAAATCCCAAAATCCGGGAACATCTATGAGCACAAAAAACTCGCATCATTACTTCCGTCTTCTGTTACTAACTCAATGTTTCTATACCATGTTATACCCATTGTCCCAGCCCACAGCAAACGCATTCTGCCTTTCTATATAAGACAGCGAATCTCACGGGCTTCAGCCCATGAGATAACTCAATGATATTCAATCATCTATATAGACAGCGTATCTCACGGGCTAAATGTTACCTACAAAATTGAAAAAATTCTTAAAAAAGTGAAAAAATCATACGAAATGGGCAAAAAAGGAGGGAAAAAGGCCTGAAATTGACTATTTTCTATCGACTATTGACTATTTTTCCTTCGTGTTGAATAAAAATCAGCGTTTATCAGCGTTAACTTGTGCCATAAGTACCGGCTATTAAATTTTCGACATGATAACAGGACAACCAATGATTCAATTCGTGATAATCAGCGTTAATCCTGTCTAAATAATGGAATTGGTGCGATTCATCGCACCCTACATTTATCTCTCCGCGTTCTCGGCGTTCTCTGCGGTAAAGAACGCCGTGTAATGGAGATTTTTTTAGAAAATCCTTGATTTTCGGGGCTTAATTTAGTATAATACCTAACTAATTGAATATTTACTATTGACGATTGACTATTGATATGAGACGGGATAACAGGATAGCGAGATTAGAATTTTGAAAAATTAAAGTAAAAAGGCAAAATCTTTTATTAACACAGTAATTCAGGTTAATCGTGTAAATCCTGTCTAAAAAAAATGCTATTTGAAAAAACAAACCCAATTTGCTTGTACTGCGTGCTGCGTTCCGCGGACTGTGTTCATAGTTCGGAGGATGGATTCCCGCCTTCGCGGGAATGACAAAAACAAATATCTGCGTTTATCTGCGTTCATCCGCGGTTCTTGACTATTTATAGTTGTTTATTAGTGTTCATTCGTGGTTAAGGTTAATTTGAAAAAACAAAGCCAATTTGTTCGTATTGCGTGCTGCGTGCTGCGTATTGCGAGAACGAAGAACGGAATTGGTGCGATTCATCGCACCCTACACCTATTCCCCGGTGTCCTCTGTGGCCAGAAGAAACCACGAATTATGCCAATGCCTGCTTAATTCGTTCCGGGGTCATTGGGATTTGGCGAACCCTGGCGCCGGCTGCATCGAACACGGCGTTTGCAAACAGGAGCATGGGAGCATAGGATATTTCTTGAAAAACAGGGGCATAACTATAGAATATCCGGTTAGAAGTGTTAATACTTTGACTTGATGTAGAGAATTCGTTGCGAATAGAAAAAATGCTGCCATTCGATGAAGCTCTCAGAATCGCGTTGGATTCGGCTCATAAGCTCGGCAGCGAGCGTGTCGATATCGCGCAGGCGACAAACCGGATATTGGCCGAGGACGTCGAATCGGACATAGATATGCCGCCCCGCGACAGGTCGGTTTTCGACGGCTACGCCTGCCAGCGCCAAGACCTCGCCAATGAGCTGAAGATTATCGAAACGATTCGTGCCGGGATGCCCCCTAAGAAAACTATAGGGCCGAATCAGTGTGCCAAGATTATGACTGGCGCGACGGTACCGGGCGGAGCCGATTGTGTATTTATGGTGGAGTTTGCGGAAAATCCCACAGCCGGTACGGTACGCTTTACCGGCGAGAAGACGGAAGACAATATTCGCCCGCAGGGCCGGGATATTAAAGCCGGCCAAGTCGTCCTGCGCAGCGGCACCCGAATAAGGCCCCAGGATATCGCGGTTCTTGCTTTGGTTGGTCATGCCGAGGTACTCGTAGCACAAAAGCCGAAGGTGGGGATTATCGCAACCGGAGATGAGCTGGTCGAGCCTCACTCGAAACCGAGCCCCTGGCGGCTGAGAAACAGCAACAGTCCCCAGCTCGCCGCACAGCTTGAAAGTGTCGCCGTGGTCGTGACCGATTACGGCATCGCCAAAGATACGACCGATGAGATCGACCGGACATTCAAGAAGGCCGCCTCTGAAAACAACGTGGTTCTCCTGTCCGGCGGAGTTTCTATGGGGGATTTCGATCTCGTGCCGGGGATACTGAAGCAAAATAATATCGAATTATTGTTCGAGAAAATCGCCCTCAAGCCCGGCAAGCCAACCGTCTTCGGAATCGTGTCGAGGGCGTCTCGCCCTCGAATCGCGGGCAAGATGCCCGCGACACAAGTATATTGCTTCGGCCTGCCGGGCAATCCGGTATCGACCTTCGCGGTATTCGAGTTGCTGGTGAAACCTTTTCTGTACAAGCTGATAGGTCACGATTATAAACCGCCAAACGTTCTAATGCCGCTGGATGAAACCATCGGGAGAAAAGTTACGCTGCGGCGGGAGTGGATTCCCGTTACAATAACGGATGCCGGAACGTTAAGAAAAGTCGAATATCACGACTCCGGCCACATTAATGCGCTCTGCGGCGCAGACGGATTGGTCTGTATGGATGTCGGCGTGGCTGAAATTCCAAAGGGTACTATCGTTCAGGTCAGATTGATTTGACGAACGGGTAATTTTGACAGTGTGAAAGATAAACATTGACTGCCTTAGATTATCGGTGACAGACAGATGCAACCTGCAATGCGTCTACTGCCATACCCTGCCCGATTGCGGCCTCATCGAACGCGAATTTGTGTCGCGGATCGTGTCGCGGGCTTCCAGCCCGCGATTCGAGGGCGGGTCGCCCTCGATACAGCGCGGCCAAGATGGCCGCGACACCGGGACGCCCTCGACACTCGGATTCGAAGAAATCCTGCATATTGTGCGGCTGTTCGCCGGGTGCGGGATTACAAAGGTCAGACTTACCGGCGGCGAGCCATTGCTACGGCGTGACATTGTCCGGCTCGTGAGTGAATTTGCCGCTATCGACGGCATTGAGGAGCTGTCCGCGACAACTAACGGCGTCTTTCTCAAATCCCTGGCGGCGGAGCTAAGAGCCGCCGGGCTCCAGCGCGTCAATATAAGCGTCGATTCGATAGACCGTGAAACCTACGAGCGGATAACCGGATTCGATCTGCTGCCGGGAGTTCTTGAGGGGATTCACAGGGCGATAGATGCCGGCTTGACGCCGGTTAAGATCAACAGCGTTATCATAAAAGGCCTGAACGACAGCGAAGAGCAAATCACCGCCCTTGCGGGTTTGAGCGCCGATTTACCTCTAAGCGTCAGATTCATCGAGTACTGCCCGACCAACAATAGCACAAGGCCGGCGACGGATTATGTACCGAACGCAACGGTTCGTGCCGTTATCGAGCGGAAATATGGACCGCTTTCGGGCGCCGAGATGAGCTGCGGCAACGGACCCGCCGAGTATTTCAAAGCGCCGAATTCCGCCGGAACCATCGGTTTCATCAGCGGCCGGTCTTCGAATTTTTGCCGGTCGTGCAGCAGGCTTCGCCTGACCAGTGATGGAAAAGTCATGCCGTGCCTGTACTCGGCCCGCGCCCACGATCTTAAAACACTTATCAGCAGCGGCCAAAGCGACCGGCAGATTCGCAGTTTTCTGAGCCGGATTATCACCGAAAAAGCCAACTACACGAAATCGAACTCGCTCAAAGAAGAGTTTTCCATGTGTAAAATCGGAGGTTGACAGCAGTGACAAACGAACGCGGCATGGTGGATGTAAGCGTCAAAAATATTACCCTGAGGACGGCGAAGGCAAGCAGCTCCATTACTCTCGGCGACGAGGCCTTCCAGACCCTCAAAGAAGGTACATGCACCAAAGGCGACGTGCTCGCGACGGCAAAAGTCGCCGCGATCACGGCGGCAAAATCCACGCCGGCAATCATTCCCATGTGTCACCTTACTCTCATCGAAGCCGTCGACGTCGAATTCAAACCAAGCGAGCATGATAAATCAGTCACAACGATTGTAACGGTCAAATCCTCCGGCAAGACGGGCGTCGAAATGGAGGCCCTGGTCGGGGCAAGCACGGCCAGCCTTACTATCTACGACATGCTCAAGTACACCAGCAGGGACATGATTATCACTGAGACAAAGTTGCTTGAAAAAACAGGTGGAAAAAGTGGCAGCTACAAAAGGCCGGATTAAAGCGATATCAGTATCGAAGCAAAAAGGCATGCGGAAAGCCAATGTGCCCGAGGCCGAGTTGCACGCCGACTTCGGAATCGTCGGAGATGCCCACGCAGGTGACTGGGACAGGCAGATAAGCCTGCTCGAAATCGAATGCATCGACATAATGGCCGCAAAAGGAGCAAATGTCTCGCCGGGCGCTTTCGCGGAGAATATAACCACCGAAGGAATCGACCTGTCGGCATTGAAACTCGGCGGCAAACTGAAGCTCGGCGTCGATGCCGAAATAAAAATCACGCAGTTCGGCAAAAAATGCCACGGGCGATGTAAAATCTACGAGCAGATAGGCGATTGTATCATGCCGCGAAAAGGTGTTTTTGCGAGAGTCAGCCGGGGAGGCTCGATAATAGTTGGTGATGATATTGAGGTTATTGCCGATGGCGATTAGGACGGCGATACTGACAATCAGCGACATGTGCGCACAAGGCAAACGCGCAGATACAAGCGGACAGACCGTCAAGGAGATACTCCCTGAAGACACGTTTGAGGTCTGTCAGAAAACTATCATACCGGACGACTACGAGACGATAACCAGGACATTGAGGCGATTTTCAGATGAGCAAAACATTGAAATCGTGCTCACCACCGGCGGGACTGGGTTGGGCCCGCGTGATGTCACGCCGGAAGCCACGACGGCCGTGTGTGATAGAAAAGTGCCGGGATTCGCGGAAATTCTCCGGTCCGAAAGTTTCAAAAAAACTCCCAACGCCGTACTCTCACGCGGTGTTGCGGGATTGCGGGACAACACGCTGATAATAAATCTGCCGGGCAGCCCAAAGGCCGTCCGAGAGTGTTTGGAAATCATTCTGAACGTCCTGCCTCATGCCGTGGAGATGATGCGGGGCGGCGGTCATTAATCGAAGGAGTCACGAAATGGTGTTACTGAAGCTTTTTCTGGCGTTTTTGAAAATCGGATTGTTCGCGTTCGGCGGCGCGTATTCGTTCGTGCCTTTGATCGAGCGAGAAGTCGTGGACAACAACCAATGGCTCGCCAAGGCGGAATTCCTGGAAATCCTCGGGATTGTGAAAGTCTTCCCCGGCGCGATATCGATTAAATTCGCCACCTACACCGGTTATAAAATCGCCGGCGTACCAGGTGCCGTCGTCGCCAACGTCGGCAATATAATGGCACCAGTGTTGTTTATCATGGTGGTCTCGTTGCTATATTCGAAATACAAGAATGTGCCGTTCGTCAAAGGCAGCCTCGGCATGATTCAGTACGCGGTCTTCGCGATGATTATCGCCGTGGGCCTGCAACTCGTGGATAAAACAGGAATCTTCCAATTGAAAAATTCAATCGTCGTACTGGTTGCTTTCGCATTTTTTGTTCTGACCAAAATACATCCCGCTTTTATCATCATGGGCGCGGCCTTGTACGGCGGAATGATCGAATGGCTGACCTCAACATGACACATACGAGAAAATCAGTGAAAGAAATTGTTATCAATATGCAAATTTGTTTATAATTCAACACGTGAAGGCTGGCGGTGTGCCGGCTGGATTCAGCCTGGTAAACCAGATTACCGGAGGATATTTATGGCTGCTACAATTACTTTGATCGTGAACGGCACAGAAAAAACCGTCGTGTCCGACCCGGAGCGATCCCTGCTTGACGTTCTGAGAGAGGATCTGCATATCACCGGCCCGAAGTACGGCTGCGGCGAAGGCAGGTGCGGTGCCTGCACGGTCCTGATGAACGGCAAGCGCACCCTCTCCTGCACGACACCCGTCTCACTGGCGAACAGAAAAAAGATCACGACCATAGAAGGCCTTGCCGAAGGAAATTCTCTCCACCGTATTCAGCAGGCGTTTCTCGACGAGGGCGCGATTCAGTGCGGCTATTGTACGCCAGGCATGATTCTGACGGCCGCGGCGCTGCTTAACGAAAATCCGAATCCCACGGATGAACAGATCGTAGAGTGGATGGATGGAAATATATGCCGGTGCAACGGATATACGAAAATCATGAAGGCCATTCGCCGCGCTGCGGTACAAATCGCGGAGGTGAAATTACCATGATTAAAGATACGAATACCATAGAAATACTTCAGCCCGAGCGTTTTGATTCTGTCGGGGAATCGAGCGGCCAGGTCAAGATAAGCCGGCGTACGTTCGTGCAAATGCTGGGAGCCGGGCTTCTGATTACCATGACCGAAGGTGTCTCCTCGGCCCAGAGACGCCGCGGAGGCGGACGGTCCATTGCCGTAGCGGCAAGAGTACATATCAACTCCGATGGCACAATAACCGTCATGACCGGCAAGGTCGAAGAAGGCCAGGGCTCCCGCGCGGAACTTACACAGGCGGCGGCCGAAGAGCTTCGAGTCAATGCCGGTAAGATTCGCCTTCTGATGTCCGATTCGGATCTCACACCCGATGACGGCAGGACGGCGGGAAGCAGGACTACTCCAAGCACCGTTCCGGCCGTACGCCAGGGCACCGCAACCGCCCGTGAGCTGCTGAGAAACCTTGCAGCCGAGCAATGGAAAGTGGATACCGACGCCCTGAACGTAAAGGATGGTATAATCACGAACCGTAAAACTCAAAAGACTATAACATACGCAGACCTGGCCAGATCACAGAACGTTGCCGAAGCTTTCAAGCAAACCGTATCTTCCGACGTTGCCCTGACGCCGGTCGAGAAATGGCAAACAATGGGCACTTCAGTTCCCAGGCCGAACAGCCGGGACATCGTAACCGGGGCGCATCGATATCCATCTGATATAGTACGGCCAAACATGCTCTACGGCAAAACTCTGCGCCCCCCTGCCTACCGCGCAACGCTCGAATCAATCGATCTTTCAAAGGCCAAAGCGATGAAAGACGTGGTCGTTGTCCATGAAGGACAGTTCGTCGGCTTCGCAGCGCCAACGTCGTTTCGCACGATCCAGGCCATGGAAGCCGTTGCCGGAACCGCCAGATGGAAAACCGTACCGCAGCCGTCCAGCAGGGAGATATTCACTTATCTCAAGGAACATGCCCGCATCGGCGACCGGTCACGACCACGGACGAGAGGCTCGATTGACGAAGCCCTCGCTAATGCCGAGAAGGTCCTGAGCGAAACGTATCATGTGGCTTACATTCAACACACACCGATGGAACCGAGAGCGGCGGTAGCGGAATGGAACGACGGCAAGCTTACCGTCTGGGCGGGAGTTGACGGGCCCCATCAGGTTAGAAGTGAACTGGTTCGAGCTTTGGGCGTTCCATCCGAGCAGGTTCGAGTAATCGTACCCGATATGGGCAGTGGATTCGGCGGCAAACATTCGGGCGAAGCGGCCGAAGAAGCAGCCCGGCTGGCAAAAGCCGCCGGACGACCGGTATCGGTGCGATGGACGAGAGCCGAGGAGTTCACATGGGCTTATTTCCGGCCGGCAGCCGTCATCGAATGCAAAGGTGGCCTGGACGATAAAGGCTCGCTGACTGCCTGGGATTTTACGAGCATCAATCCGGGCGGCTCGGCGATTGATACGCCATACAATATCGCCAATACGAAAATCCTGTCGGCCGGTTCCGATTCTCCCCTGCGCCAGGGCGCATACCGGTGCCTCGGCGCTACTGCCAACAACTTCGCCCGAGAGTCCTTCATGGACGAGCTTGCCGCGGCGGCGGGCGCCGATCCGCTTGCCTTTCGACTTGCCCATCTTGAGAACGAGCGCATCCGGACCGTCCTCGAAGCCGCCGCCAGGCACTTCGACTGGCCAAGTCGAAAAAAGAAGGTTACTGGCGAATTAGGCGTCGGGCTGGCCTGCGGAACGGAAAAGAATTCCGTCGTGGCCGCATGTGTGGAAGTCGGGATCGACCGCAAGCGAGGCGAGATCAAGGTGCACGAGGTCTGCGAAGCCTTCGAGTGCGGCCCAATCCAGAATCCCGCCAACCTGACTTCCCAGGTACAGGGCTGCATCATCATGGGCATGGGCGGCGCCCTGCGGGAAGCGATGGAATTCGAGAACGGCAGGATTCTCAACGCCAATTTCAGCGGGTACCTCGTACCGCGATTCGAGGATGTCCCGAAGATCGACGTACGCCTGGTCAATAAGACGGATATTCCCTCGGCCGGGGGCGGAGAGACGCCCATTATCGCAATTGCCCCGGCCATAGGCAACGCAGTCTTTGCCGCGACCGGCATCCGCCTGCGCTCGATGCCCATGCAGAGAGCCTTGCAGGAACTGCTCTGACGTCTTGGCGGCTCAGACCGGGAGAACCAGATGGACAGCAATCATCGCCCGACAGACATTTGTCAGAAAGTCGTGGAGTTTATCGACAGCGGTGAGGTTTTCGCCGTGGCTCTGGTACTGAAAGCCGAAGGTTCTACGCCGCGAAAGGCCGGCGTCAGGGCTGTTATCGACAAGACCGGCAAAATCCACAGCACTCTCGGCGGAGGTCTTGTGGAGGTCGAAGCTCAGCGCCGGGCTGTCGAGGCCTGCCGCTCGAAACAACCGGCAGTTTTCGACATAGACCTGTACGGCGCCGACAGGACCGCCGATGAGCCAATATGCGGAGGCTCGATGCGGATTCTCGTCGATCCGGCGGCGGCAAAAGACAGGGCATCTTTCGCCGGGATGGCCGAAGCTGTCCGCAGCCGCAAGCATGGCGTGATGCTTACAACCGTCCGCACCGCGGCACAAACAGAAACCTGCTCCCAGTGGATGCCGCAGAAAGCCATTACCCCAGACGCCCCTTTCCCGGGCGCAGAAAAGATCGGCATCTGCCTGGCTCACGAGGCCCCGGAGCTTTTCTCCATAAATATTCGAAATCCCGAGATTCAAACGGAGGTCCTGATCGAGCCGGTGATTCCCAAACCGCTTCTGCTGATCGCCGGCGGCGGGCATATCGGCCAGGCGCTGGCGCTTCAGGCAAGTCTTGTCGGCTTCGATGTCACCGTAATAGACGACCGGCCCGAGTTTACCGACACAACCCTCTACCCGGAGGGGACGGTGACCCGCTGCGGCGATATTCCGCAGCAAATTGCCGCCGGGCCTATCGCTGGCGATACATATATCGTTATTGTCACCCGCGGGCACAAGCTCGACGCCGAAGCCCTGGAAGCGTGTATTCATGCGCCCGTTGCCTATGTCGGCATGATTGGCAGCAGGCGAAAAGTGGCCCTGATGCGGCAAAGTTTCATCGAAACCGGCATCGCGACCGAAGAGCAATTCGACCGGGTCTTTACGCCGATAGGGCTGGATATCGGTGCCGTGACTGTACCGGAAATCGCGGCGAGCATTACCGCCGAGTTAATCGCCGTCCGTCGACAAGGTATCACTCACAAGACTTCGAAGAAAAAGGGGTAGTCATGATTTGCTCGATTGTTCTCGCCGCGGGCCTGTCGAATCGAATGGGCGTTCAGAAACTGCTGCTGCCCTTCGGCGGCAAAACAGTCATCTCCCACATCGTCGATCAGCTTCTCGCGAGCAGTATCGGCGAGGTTCACGTAGTCGTTGGCCACGAGGCCGAACGCATAAGCGCCGAATTATCCGGCCGGGCGGTTTCTATTGTGAACAATCCGAATTACAAGTCCGGGATGCTTTCTTCGGTACGCCGCGGGCTCCGGAACCTGCCGGAAAAGTGCCGGGCGGTGTTAGTCGTTCTCGGCGACCAGCCTTCGATCACTACCGAATTAATCGAACAGATGCTCCAATCCTTTGCGGCGACCGAAAAAAGTATTCTCGTGCCGCTCTACAAGGGAAAGCGGGGCCATCCCATCCTGTTCTCGGAACGTTATCGTGACGAGATTCTGGCACAGTACGATGACGTGGGTCTGCGGGGGCTTTTGCACGCCCATCCCGACGACGTCTCGGAACTGTCAGTCTCAACATCCGCGGTGCTTTGTGATATGGATTGCCCCCAAGACTATCGAAAGGAACTCGACTTGTTCGAAAAAAACATGGAATAACCCCCCTGCGGCCACCCGGCCAACATCATTGCCTGCATTCGGTCATCAATTATTTTCACAGCTATTCGTCAATACGGGCGTGACATCGGAATTTTGCCTTTGCAGTGTAAAAATGAATGTGCTCCCTTCGCCGACCTCGGATTTCACACGGACGCTGCCCCCGTTCAGCTCGACAATCTTTTTCACAATCGAAAGCCCGATGCCGGTATTCTCGACCCCGTCGGATGGCGAGAGGGTCTCGAATATCATGAAAATCCTTTCGAAGTGCCTCTTCTCGATTCCAGGTCCGTTATCGGTGACGCTGAATTCCCAGAAACCATCCCGCTCGACACAACCGATTTTTATTTGTCCCCTGGTCTTGTCCATATATTTTACGGCGTTGCTCAGCAGGTTCTGGAAAACCTGTATGATATGCGTTCTTTCGCACATCAGGATGGGCAGCTCGTTCTCGATTGTTATTTCAATATGCTCCGGCGGGTTAACTCCGGCTATCACTTCCGACAGAACGGCATTCAAATCGATTCGCTGAATGTTCGTGATATCGTGACCCAGCCGTGAATATCGCAGGATGTCGTCGATCAGGGCGCTAATTTGTATTGCTTTTGCAACGATCAGTTTGACTTTCTGCTCGCCCTGCTCATCGAACTTGTCGGCATAGTCCCTTAACAGCCAATCGGCCAAAGTCCCGATCGCCCGCAGCGGCGTTTTCAAGTCATGAGCCGTTATATGCGCGAATTCCTGAAGCTCCTTGTTCGCCTGACTCAGCTCCCAGACCGCCGACTCCAGGTCTTTATTCAGTTTCTCAAGCTCTTCCTCTGTTTCTCTTAGTGTCACTAACTCCGTTTTTGCCGTGATATCATAGACCACTCCCTGGCTTCCGTTGATTTCGCCGTAGTTGTCCGTGGTAGAGGTGGTAAAAACAGTGACATATATTTTCCTGCCCTTCGAAGTCTTCAGGGTCAATTCCCTGCTTTCAATCTTTCCCTTTTTAAGTTCCCTCAAAAACGGCTTTGCCTCTTCCCGATTGAACCAGAACCGTTCCGGCAGAAAAGGCCGATTGATGAGCTCCGCCGGATCGGAAACTTCCAGGAGCTCCATAAATGCGGGATTAGCAAAAGTTATCATCCCATCCATATCGGTCTTATAAATGTTGTTTTTGGACTCTTTGAGCAACCTGGTGCTCTTTTCTTCTTCCTCCTGCAGCTTGTTCTTTACCGCCGTAAATATATCTGTTTGTGTCAACACCCCGCATATCCGTTTATCCTGCATTACAACCAATCTGCGGATATTCATTTCCTCCATTATCTTGCTCGCACTGAAAACCGAGTAAATAGAAGGTATGCTTGTCACCGGAGAAGACATAACATCCTCCATCTTGACGCAAGCCGGATCTCTTTGCAGCGCAACTACCCGCCCGAGCAGATCTTTTTCCGTAAGAACACCCGCCAGATCATCCCCATCCAGAACTATGATACAGGATATCTTTCGAGAGGTCATAATCTCCGCCGCCTCAGCTACGGTAGCATGCCTCTGAATACCGGCTATATCACGACTCATTATCTCCGAAACATCTCTCCAGAGGCCATAGGATGTAAGGGCTCGAACCAGGTCTGTCTGTGTTACAATCCCAACTAATTTGTTTTCCTTCAGAACCGGCAGCCGCTTGATATGCCTGACGCTCATAATTTTGCCGGCGTCAAGGATAGATAAATCAAATGGTACACTTTCCACCGGAGAAGACATGATCCGGCTTAATTTTGTCCGATAGAAATCTTGAGCCTTGCTGCCAACTCTTCTGAGCACGTCCGTCTCGGTAATGATACCGACCACGTTCCCGCCATCCATAACGGCCAGGCAGGAAATCTTTTTCTCAGACATAATCTTAGCTGCTGAAATGACTATCTCATCCAGCGAAATGGTAGCCACCTCTTTGCTCATCACATCTGCAACATGCAGCCAGGTCCAGGAGGAAATGACCATCCCATCGGAAGCAAGACTTCCCGTTTTCGTTTCTATTAAATCGTTAAGCTGCTTGTTGTTCTCCATCTGCTTCTCCCAACACTCACACAACATATTCTCCAACGAGCTTTTAAGGTCTCATTCATTCACCCACGCATCGGATCGAGGTGATGCACGTATGCTTTTGTTAGCTTAAGGTTATTCCGCGCATGATCGCCGCTATTTAGCCGCTTAGCCCATCTTTCTCGCGGTTTTTTGCGCAATCAATGTATCGGCAGACATTAAGCCGGTTATTAGTAACAAAAAGGGCCGCGGAGGGAACCATTCACCATCTGGTAAATGAGCTTAAAACCGCTCTTTTGTGTCCGGGGCTTTGCATTCAGTTCCTATAATATGCCTGTTTTAAAGCTTTCAGAGATGCTGCCGGGAAATTCTGCCCTTAATGCACCAGGACGCCGGAAGTAGATTTATATTCTTGAAAAATCACTCATTCTCACAGCTTAATTACATATTCATGTCCAGGAACATTATGAAAATCTTTCAATTTTACATATTTCCGGACCCAAGTAGACGCGATTTTTCGTTGACAATAACTCCGGCAACTTGTATAATGAATTTATAATCACGGGTGTGTTTTGTGCCGCCCGGATAAGAAAATATGCGCTGGCCGATAAAAGGAGAAATGATGAAGAGCGTTTCTGTTTCTGTATGTAAAGTGATTTTGTCTGTTATCCTGCTGGTTATGGTTTTTGTATCCTGCGGCTGTAGTTCCCAGCAGCCCGGCGAGACCGCCGCCGAAGGCCATAGAATACATCAGCGAGTTTTCAGAATTAATCAGCAGGAGATGATGGCCGAGATCGACACGGCGCTGATGCTTGACCAGCCCAGCAAACTCACCGACAAAAGGATACCGTAATTAGTATTGCGTATATCGTGCCATGTTGGTTTTTACGCAATACGCGCCACTTATAGCACACCACGATAGCAAAGGGATTTGATTCGTGGGAACACTTCCCGAAATTTGACAAGATTTCACCCTTATACGGAACATACGGGATTCTGTAATCATCAAGAATCCTCGAATCCGGCCTTGACTAAACCGTCTAAACTTGCTACTTAGTTCCTGTTGCGGAAACGAATTTATGTAAAAACTTATACAAAAAAAGCCTGTCCCTGTTATTATTCGGTTACCAAAAAACCAATAAGAAAGGAACA
>Ga0209121_10001217_pt1 | contig 26996 bp, 27 predicted proteins | sample Cruoilmetagenom3_FD_187292 | JGI IMG/M metagenome (GOLD analysis project Ga0209121, IMG submission 187292) | Oil polluted marine microbial communities from Coal Oil Point, Santa Barbara, California, USA - Sample 3 (SPAdes) (version 2) | ecosystem: Environmental > Aquatic > Marine > Oil seeps ...
CGCATGCAACATCTTTCCCTTGATGCAGAGTTGGGAGAAAAGACAAAATACGGGCAAAAATATATAATAACAGGTGATATAAAAGGACCTAGCGGTAAAGTAATGAAGTTGAAATCTATCTGGATTATTCTCACAGGAGAAGAACTTCCACGGTTCATAACAATTTATCCGGCTTATACTGGAGTGAAATATGAAGCATAAATTATTAGATTGTGTGGTGTTAATAAAGGAGCTTCCCGAATTTGGTCTTCGTGTTGGAGATTTAGGGACAATAGTAGCAATATACGACCCTGATGGGTTAGAGATAGAGTTTGTTAAAGCATCAGGGGAAACTCAGGCAGTGCTTACGCTTACGGAAGCAGATATCAGAGCGATTGAGGCTGATGATATCATAAGTGTCAGGCCTTTAAGTCTGAAAGCATAAAAGCATTTGGTAATCTACAGCCTTTATGAAAGGTTTCTAGTTTCTGAAAGAATCTCCAGTTATTTGAACTGGTAAGCTAAAACGAAATGCGGTTCTCGAAGCTTTTTAGCAAGACTTTGCGGCAGGCACCGGCAGAGGCAGAGAGGGTAAGCCACCAGCTTCTTCTTAGGAGTGGCATGATCGCGCAGGAAGCTGCTGGGGTTTATTCCTATTTGCCTTTGGGCTGGAGAGTGCTCAGGAAAATCGAGCAGATAATCAGAGAGGAAATGGATAAGGCTGGCGGGCAGGAATTGATGCTGCCAGTATTGCAACCTCTTGAGCTATGGCAACAGTCAGGTCGGCGTGTTTCTTTTGGCCAGTCTCTGTTTACTTTGACTGACCGGAAGGAGCATAAATTAGCTTTAGGTCCTACTCACGAAGAAGTTATCACTGATCTTGCTCACAGGTATGTGCGAAGTTATCGGGATCTTCCTCTCCTGCCTTACCAGATACAAACCAAATTTCGGGATGAGCCTCGCCCCCGTGGTGGACTACTAAGGGTTTGTGAATTTATCATGAAAGACCTCTATAGCTTCGATGTTGATGAGGCTGGTCTGGAAGAGAGCTACGAGAAAATGGCCCAGGCCTACAAGAATATCTATGCGCGCCTCGGGCTGCCAGCACTAATGGTCGAGGCTGACAGTGGCGCTATAGGCGGCAAGGAATCCCATGAATTTATGCTCATCACCGAGAGTGGGGAGGATGAGATTATCCGTTGTCCTCATTGTGGTTATGCCGCCAACGCCAACAGGGCTCAATTTGCCAAAGCAAGGGCAAACAATGAGAAGCCTTTACCCCTGGAAGAAATAGCCACGCCGGATTGCAAAAGTATACAGGAGCTAGCCAGTTTTGTCGGTGTGCCAGCGAGTCAAACAGTTAAAGTCGTGTTTTATTCCGCTGACGAAGAATTTGTCATTGCTGTCATCCGAGGCGATTTAGAGGTCAATGAAACAAAACTCAAGAATCTACTGAAGTGCACCGAGCTTAGATTAGCTACAGAAAGCGAGGTGACCGAAGCAGGCATCGTAGCTGGCTTTGCTTCGCCCATAGGTATGACTGGAATCAAGATTGTCGCTGATGATTCTATAACTCTGGGCTCCAATTTCATTGTCGGCGCTAATAAGCCAGGATACCACTTCAAGAATGCAAATTACCCTAGAGACTTTCAAACTGACCTTATAACTGACATCGCCCTGGCTCGCTGTGGGGATAGTTGCCCGAGGTGCGGTAATGAACTGTCTTTTGGTCGTGGAATTGAGGTGGGGCATATATTTAAATTAGGCACATTTATCAGTGAGAAAATGGACGCATTCTTCCTGGATCAGGACGGTGTATCTCGACCCGCTGTTATGGGCTGTTATGGCATTGGACTGGGGCGCTTATTGGCAGCGATAGTGGAACAAAGCCATGATGATAAAGGTATTATTTGGCCATTCTCGGTTACCCCTTACCAAGTCTACCTTTGTCCTTTGCATTCGGATAATCCTGCGGTTGCCTCTGCTACTGAAAAGGCGTATCAGGAGTTGGGAAAAGAGAACATCGAAGTTCTACATGACGACCGCAATGAATCCCCCGGCGTTAAATTCAATGACGCTGACCTTCTAGGTATACCTTTGCGATTGACCATATCACCACGCACCTTGAAAAGCCGAAGCATAGAAGCCAAATGGCGCACAGAAAAAGAAGCCCAGCTTCTGCCTCTAGACAGTGTTGCTGTGGAAACAAAAGCGCTGCTGGAAGGGGAGTTAGCTTCGCAAAGCGGCGCCTAGCTCTTGATTTAATCTAGCAAGCATTTCTTCTTGCGTCTTGCTGATTTCCTCATCAGTCAAAGTTCGCTCAGGTGACTGATAAACAATTCTGACAGCGAAGGATTTCTTACCCTCAGGTAACTGCTGACCAGCATAAAAGTCGAAGAGAGTGACCTTGCTTGCTAGTGGAAAGCTTCGGATTATGCCCTCTACCTCCTGATAGGGTACCTGCTTATCTACTACCAAAGACATATCCCTACTTAAGCCGGGGAAGCGTGGAATAGCATGGTACTTCTTTAACCTAACTGTCTTGTCCAATAGCTTTTCCATATCCATCTCAATAAGGTAAGCAATACCAGAAAGCTCAAAGGCTTGTGTCACTTTTGGATGTAGCTCACCCACAGTACCTACTTTGTCGCTGTTGATGATTATGTCAACTGCCCTTCCAGGAAACAGGCTTTCATCACTGCTAGCCTCAAAGCTCGGCTCTATTCCTACTTGGTTCAAGAGCGCTTCTGCTATTCCCTTAGCATCGAAGAAATCGAGCGGCTGGTTATCGCCATGCCAGGACAGTTCTTGTGTCGCGCCGCCAAGCACAGCACAGAGCATCTCTTTCTCTTGTGGCAATTCCTTTCCCTGTGGCAAGAATACCTTGCCAATTTCAAATAGCTTTAGGCCCGCCTGTTCGTGTTTCTGATTGCTAGCCAAAGCGGTCAGGATATTGCCTCGCAGGGTAGTACGCAAACATTCCTGCTCCTTTGTCATCGGGTTAGCTACTTTCAATGGGATAAGGCTCACACCGAGCCTCGGAGAGACTTCTTGCAGTTTTTCGAGACTAGTCAAAGAGTAAGTCAGTACTTCTTGAAGTCCACAGCTTACCAGAATACTCCTCAGCCTTCGCTTGAGGTCAAGCATCGGTACTGGTTCTTGCACAGGCAAAGAGGAACTAAGCCTAGTAGCGGGAATCTTGTCATAGCCAATGATGCGAACCACTTCCTCCACAAGGTCGGCAGCGCGGTTGACATCGCTACGCCAGTAAGGGGCAACCACAGAGACATGCCCAGCCGGCAACCCAGCCCTCTGACACTCAAAGCCTAAGGATGTTAGTACTGCTGCTATTTTGTCAATGCCTACCTCCGTGCCCGAAAGTCGTTTCACTTCTTCAGCCGAAAGCAACACAGCCTTCGTCACTGATCCCCCAGGATAAGCATCTATCATGCCTCTGGCTGGCTCGCCACCAGTAAACTCGGCCAGCAACTGCGTGGCTCGTTTCAGCGCTACCAGTGGTAATTCTCGGCTCAGCCCTTTGTCGAACCGAATGGAAGCCTCACTTTGCAACCCAAGGTGGCGGCATCCACGACGAATGACGGCTTGATCAAAATTCGCTGCCTCCAAGAGAACACAGCTGGTTTCATCTGTAACCTCGGTATCCAGACCCCCCATAATCCCAGCAATAGCAACAGCTCCTTCCCTGTCAGCGATGACCAAGGTATCTGGTGTAAGAACTCTCTCTGCGCCATCCAGACTCATTATTGCCTCGCCCTCCCCAGCCCGACGGACTATTATCCTGTGGCCTCTAAGCTTCTGATAATCAAAAGCATGTAAAGGTTGACCATACTCCAACATCACATAATTCGTAACATCAACAACGTTGCTGATGGGACGCATACCATAATCACGCAGCCGTTGCTGCAGCCAGTCAGGGGATGGTCTCACTTTGCCACCTGTAACCAAGCTGGCACAGTACCTTGGACACAGACTCGGCTCAGCGATGTCCACTGAGATGAAGGAGTCTATCAGAGCTTCACTCTCTTTATAATAGACCTCAGACAGATGGAGTTCTTGCCCAGTTAAAGCAGCAATCTCTCTAGCAACGCCGATTACCGAAAGACAATCCGGGCGATTCGGTGTTATGTCCAAGTCAAGAATCGTATCACCCAGGTATTCATCAAGACGGACACCTACCGGTGCCTCTGGCGGCAGCACCATGATGCCCTCGTGACTATCGGAAATCCCCAGTTCCTTCTCGGAGCAAACCATGCCCTCCGACACAATGCCACGAATCTTAGCCGGCTTCAGTGTCATCGCGTTTCCGCTGTGCCCATCTATCAGCTGAGCTCCTAGCCTAGCAAAGGGTACTTTCTGTCCAATGCTAATATTAGGCGCACCACAAATCACAGTAACTTGCTCGGTGCCAAGATTGACGGTCGGTAGCTTCAGGCGATCTGCGTTAGGGTGTGGACTTAAAGCTACTATCTCTCCTACAACCACGTTCTCCCAGGTGCCACCTATAGTCTGTATGCTTCTGACTTCCATGCCGGCCATGGTTAGCTTCTCAGCTAGCTCCTTGGGGACAAGACTGATATCAATATAGTCTTTGAGCCACTTAAGCGAGACTTTCATCTTGGTTGCTTTAAACTCAGAACTGTTTCAAGAATCTAAGGTCATTGCCGTAGAATAGGCGAATATCATCAATGCCGTAGCGGAGCATAGGGATTCGTTCCACACCCAAACCGAAGGCAAACCCAGTATAGGCCTCCGGGTCAATATCACCTCGCTTGAGGACATCAGGATGAACCATTCCTGCACCTAGAATTTCAATCCAGCCGTTGTAACCACACAACCGGCAACCAGCGCCATGACAAGCTAAACACTCAACAGCCACTTCCGCTCCGGGCTCCACGAAAGGGAAGTAATCACAGCGAAAGCGCACCTTCCTTTCCTCACCAAAAAGGCAACGGCAAAATTCAAACAAGGTGCCTTTTAAGTCCGCCAGGGTTATGCCCTTATCCACAGCCAAGCCCTCAATTTGATAAAACATGGACTCGTGAGTAGCGTCAGTTGCCTCATATCTGTAAGCTCTCCCTGGCACTATGGCTCTTATCGGTGGGCCATTCTTCTCCATAATTCTGATTTGCATTGGCGAGGTATGAGTGCGTAGTAGTCTAGCTTTCTGAGCAGCTTCAGGATCTATCCACAAGGTGGCAAACATGTCTCGTGCCGGGTGGTCAGGAGGAATATTCAGAGCTTCGAAGTTATAGTAATCCCACTCCACATCAGGCCCCTCAAGAACCTGGAAGCCCATATTCTTGAAAATATTACAAATCTCTTCCAGCGCCTGGGTAACCGGGTGAAGCCGCCCTATACAAACAGGCCGTCCTGGCAGAGTAACATCTAGTTTTTCTTGTCGCAAAGACGAAGCCAGGCAGGCTTCCTCCAAAGCCCTTTTCTTTTCATCTAAACGTGACCGGAGGGACAGCTTGATTTCGTTGGCCCGAGACCCAGCTAATTTTCGCTGCTCCAAAGGCAAGGCGGCTAGAGAGCGCAAAGCTTGAGTTAGCTTGCTTTTCTTACCTAAGTGCCTCACCCGCCATGTCTCTAGCTCCCTGAGTTCGCCGATTCCATCTAGCTCGTCAAGGGCCTCCAGGCGGATCTGTTCAAGCTGCCGTAGCATTCCCATTTTTAGATGAGGCAGAGGCCACTAATTCAGTGAAACCTTCAGGATCCTTGACCGCCATCTCAGCTAGCATCTTGTGGTTTATTTCCACATTTGATTTTCTCAAGCCAGCTATAAGCCGACTGTAACAGACACCTTGCGCTCGTGCAGCAGCGTTGATGCGGGCAATCCATAATCTTCTCAAATCGCCTTTGCGCTCCCGACGGTGACAGTAGGCGTAATGCAAGGAATGAAGCATGGACTCGTGGGCTACCCGATATAAGTAGTGCCTTTTACCCCTATGTCCTTTAGTTAACTCGAGTACTTTCTTATGACGCCTATGGCTAACCTTTCCGCTTCTGGCTCGTGGCAAGATTATTCCTCCTTAACTTTATTATTGAGCGGCACTCTCTTCTTTCCTAATACAGCCCCGTATTCACTCTATTTATAGGGTAAGAGCCTCTTGACCCGCTTCTTATCTGCCGAAGAGGCTGGGACCATCTCATCATAAAGACGCTTCGTTCTGGCAGCCTTTTTCCGCCTCAAATGACTTTTACCACACTTAACACGCAACAGGTTGCCGCTACTTGTCACATGAAAGCGGCTCTTGACCCCCTTGTGAGTCTTAAGCTTTGGCATCTGATTTCGCCTCCTCTGGTTTTCTAGCAGGAATAGGAAAGAGCGTCAAAGCTATATGCCTTGCATCCTTAGAGGGATGGTCACTTGCCACAGCTTCTTCTTTCAAAGACTCGGCCACCTTACGCAACACATTCCAGCCCAACTGAGGATAAACAACCTCACGTCCCCTAAACCTTACTAATACCCTGACTTTATTACCCCCTTCCAGCAATTCCCTGACTTTTCTGATCTTCGCTTGCAGGTCATGCTCCTCAATTTTTGGTCTGAAACGAACCTCCCTAAGCAAGCTAGCTTTCTGCCCCCTTCTTTTTTTTCTCTCTTTCTTAGTTTGCTCGTACTTGTATTTCCCATAATCCACAAGTCGGCACACCGGGGGAGATGCTGTCGGTGCTACTTCCACCAAGTCAAGCTCGTGCTCTGAGGCAACTTGCAGCGCCTTAGGCAGTGGCAACACACCCAACTGCTCTCCGTTTTCGCCTATAAGGCGAACCTCTTTTGCTCTAATCTGTCTGTTGACCGCTACTCGTTTAACTATGCTCGCCTCACCTGTAGAAAGGATTCAGGCCTTAGCCTCTATAGCTGTTTTTATTCTGGCTTTAACCTCTGATAGTACTTGTAATCCTGCATCTTCACCGTTTCTTAGACGAAGTGATACGCTGGACGAACCTGTCTCCTTGTCACCAACTATGAGCATGTAGGGAATCTTTGCTAGCTGAGCCTCTCTTATTTTCAGGTTCATCCTCTCAGAGCGGTCGTCGACTTGGGCACGCATTTTTTCTTGCTGCAGTTCTTCTTTTATTTGGTGAGCATAATCAATATGGCGATCTGCTATAGGGATTATCATTGCTTGAACTGGTGCTAACCATACCGGGAAGGCACCTCCATAATGTTCAATAAGGCAAGCCAGAAAGCGCTCCATACTGCCCAAAACGGTACGGTGTATCATTGTAGCAGCATATTCCAGTCCATCACTACCAATGTAACAAACATGGAAGCGTTGTGGCAAGTTGAAATCAACCTGGATGGTGGGACCCTGCCAGCTGTGCCCCACAGCATCTTTGAGCTTAATATCAATTTTTGGTCCATAGAAAACCCCTTGGCCCGGATCCACCTTATAAGGTGACTCAAGCTTCTCTAAGACGCGCTTCAATGATTCAGTGGCTTCCTCCCACATTTGAATCGTGCCAGCGTATTTTCCTGGCCGCGTCGATAATAGCAACTCATAATCATCGAAGCCGAAAGTGGTCATCATAAACTGCGACAGCCTCACGACCCCAGCTACTTCCTCTTCAATTTGATCTGAACGGCAGAAAATGTGGGCGTCATCCTGTGTGAATCCTCTTACTCTAGCCAAGCCATATAGCACACCCGTCCGTTCATAACGGTATACTGTGCCCAATTCGGCGTACCTTAAAGGCAAATCACGATAGCTGCGTAGCTGGCTTTTATAAATCATGATATGTCCCAGACAATTCATCGGTCTGAGAATATATTGCTGTCCCTCCACCTCCATCGGTGAATATAAGTAATCCTGATAGAAGTCCCAATGTCCGCTGGTCTTCCACAAGTCTAGCTTAGCAATATGCGGCGTGTAGACAATATCGTAGCCTCGCTTACGGTGCTCTTCCTTCCAGAAGTCCTCAATGATCTCCCGAATCAAGCCACCTTTGGGATGCCAACAAATCAAGCCGGGGCCAATTTCCTCATGAATGCTGAACAGGTCAAGTTCCTTACCTAGCCTTCTATGGTCCCGCTTGGCCGCTTCAGTTTGCTGAGCCAAGTAATCTTCGAGCTCCGTTTGGGTATCAAAGGCTACAGCATAAATTCTTTGCAGCATAGGTCGCTTTTCATCGCCCCGCCAGTATGCTCCGGCTGTATGAGTGAGTTTGAAGGCTTTGATCTCACCTGTGGAGGCTACATGAGGGCCGCGGCACAAATCAGTGAAAGAACCTTGCTTATAGGTGGTCACCGTAGTGTCGGGAAGTTCACTGATAAGCTCTAGCTTGTACGGCTGGTCAGCGAAGAAGCCCCGTGCCGCTTCCTTGCTCAGTTCACCCTTAGTGAAAGGCAAATCCGCGTCAATGATCTCCCTCATCTTATCCTCGATTACAGTCAAGTCTTCCGGTGTCAACGGGCGTGCTAGATCAAAGTCATAATAGAAGCCGTTTTCGATAGCTGGCCCTATTCCGAATTTAGCTTCAGGAAAAAGATGCTGCACCGCCTCAGCCATCACATGTGCGGCAGAATGTCGCATTATTTCCAGTTTCTCTTCTTCGTTCATTTGCAAATTATCATCTTTCGGCAAATCCAAGCTCGATACCTAGAGCAAAACCCACCAGGGGAAGTCGCGTCACAAGTCCAACATACCGAAGCACTCATATTACTTCACGTCTCCCCTTCCCACTAGACCGATAGCTGCTGAGCTTGCTCAACTTGTCTTCCAACTAGGCTCGTCCGGCCCACTTACAAACCTGGTTTTCACCTCGTTCTTCCTTACCTAATGGTGGGCAGTACTGGACTTGAACCAGTGACCTCTGCGATGTCAACGCAGCGCTCTAACCACTGAGCTAACCGCCCTTACATGCGATTGTACCAAATGGGCCTACGTAGGTCAAATAGGGCGAGTTGAAACGACTTTCAAGGTGGAGAGAATTTCAGTAGCACAGTAGCAGGTGATATAATATCAAAGGCAAATGACGCTGGCTTGGAGATGCAGCCAAAATGGTTAAGAAGCGGTTTGAAATCATTGACCACACAGCGGACATGGGTATTATTGCTTATGGGGCTAATCTGAAACAGCTCTTTTCTAATGCTGCCTTGGCCTTGTTTAGCTTGGTCACGGAGCCTGAAAGCATTAGACAGGAATTACAGCGTGACGTGAAGATAATCAGCGAAGACAAGGATAGTCTATTGGTAGAATGGCTCAACGAGCTCATTTACCTTTTTGACGCTGAGCATATGCTATTCAACCGGTTCGATATTGAGAGGTTAACCGGTGACTGCCTCAACGCCAGTTGCTACGGGGAAAATGTTGATCCCCTAAGACACAAAATAAAGACGGGAGTAAAGGCAGCTACGTATCACATGTTAAAGATAGACAGAGACGGCGACGGATATAGAGTGCAAGTAATATTCGATATCTAGGAGCTAGGATATGACACAGTGGCAAGGGCAACTTATCAAGATAGATGATTATCGTTGGGAAATCCCACAAAGCTATAAACCGGGTATGAGAGTTCCTGGTTTGATCTACGCCAGTGAAGCCATGCTGAGGTCCATACAGGGGGAACAAACGCCGGAACAGGTTGCCAATGTCGCCTTTCTCCCTGGAATAGTCAAATTCTCATTTGCTATGCCAGATATTCACTGGGGTTATGGCTTCGCCATCGGTGGGGTAGCTGCAATGAGTGTTAGGGATGGGGTAATTTCTCCCGGCGGTGTAGGCTATGATATCAACTGTGGTGTGCGACTATTGCGTACCAATCTCTGCGAAGCCGAAGTGAGGCCCAAGATTAGACAACTCATCAATGCACTATTCAGCAATGTACCCTCTGGTCTAGGCTCTGAAGGGAAAATAAAGGTAAGTCGAAAAGAGATGAATGACTTGATAGTCGAGGGAGCTCGTTGGGCAGTGAGACACGGTTTTGGCTCCCAGGAAGACCTAGACGTTACTGAAGAGGGCGGATGCATGAAAGGTGCTGACCCCAGTAAGATAAGTGATAAAGCGATGAAGAGGGGTCAGCCTCAAGCAGGCACGCTAGGCTCAGGGAATCACTTCCTCGAGGTTCAAGTAGTGAGGGAAATCTTCGAACCAAAGATAGCAAACGTCATGGGTATTAACCAGACAGGTCAGGTATTGGTTCTGATTCACACTGGCTCTCGAGGCTTTGGGCATCAGGTATGTACCGATCACCTGAGAGTTATGGAACAGGCGGTATCAAAATATGGCATAGAGCTTCCTGACCGTCAACTTGCCTGTGCTCCCATTGAGTCAAATGAAGGAAAAGATTATCTAGCCGCTATGGCGTGTGCTGCTAATTATGCCTGGAACAATCGGCAGTGTATCACCCATTGGGCTAGAGAAAGCTTCTCTAAAGTCTTTGGTAAAAGCCCTGAGGAACTTGGCATGAAACAGATCTATGATGTAACTCATAATATCGCCAAAATAGAGGAACACATGGTAAATGGTCAGAAGCTTAAGGTTTGTGTACATCGCAAAGGGGCCACTAGAGCTTTCCCACCCAACCACAATGACATTCCCCAGAGATATAAGGAAATAGGGCAACCTGTGCTTATCCCGGGTGATATGGGGCGTTGCTCTTTCATTGCTGTAGGCACCGAGAAGGCCATGGAGGAAAGCTTTGGCTCTACCTGCCATGGTGCTGGCAGGATGCTAAGTCGCGGCGCTGCCAAAAGAAGTTTGAGAGGCAGAGATGTAGCGCAAGAATTAGAGAGCAGAGGCATCACCGTCAGAACAGGGGACATACCCTCTCTGGCTGAAGAGGCATCCAAGGCATACAAAGATGTTGCTGAGGTAATTGACGTGGTTCATCAGGCCGGAATTTCCAAGAAAGTGGCCATGGCCGTTCCTATAGGCGTCATCAAGGGCTAAACGCTGTTCGTCATTCTGAGTGTAGCGAAGAATCTAGCATGAAACAAACTGTAATCAGGCTTCCCCTCGCTCAGCTAAAGAGCAAAGTCTCGCTGGAAGAAGCGATAGCTAAACGCAGGTCAGTTCGAAAATATGGCACAGGCCCACTAACCCTATTTCAATTAGGTCAGATACTCTGGTCGGCCCAAGGTGTAACCAGCCCCGGGAAACTCAGAGCAGCGCCCAGCGCCGGAGCTATTTATCCTCTGGAGATTTTTGCTTTTGTGGGCAAAGAAACTGTGGATGGGCTACAAGCCGGTATTTACCACTATGAGGTGGGTTCCCATTCGCTGAGCTTGCATCGGCCAGGTGATTTAAGACAAGGCTTAGCCAAGGCAGCTCTAGACCAGGGATTCATTGCTAGCGCCTCGGTGGATATTGTTATCTGCGCCGTTTATCCCAGGACTTCTTATAAATACGGCAGACGCGGTGAAAGATATGTCCACATGGAGGTGGGACATGTGGGGGAGAATATCCACCTTCAAGCCGTAGCTTTGGGCTTGGCCACAGTAGAGGTCGGAGCCTTCGATGACGAAGAAGTAAGAAAAGTCTTGGGGCTAGAGGAACAAATTAAGCCTCTATATATCATGCCCATTGGCAGGCCGTGGTAAGAAAAATGACTGTTGTCCGTCTTTCCGCTACAGTGTGATAGTCCTGAGCATGTCATAGCAAACACTTCTAACCACGAAGTCGAGGAATCATTAGGACGCCGATAGTAATAAGAGTTACGACAACAGAAACCAAGTACAGCCCAGCGCCAGCAGCTAAACCTATGGCAGCAGTGACCCAGATACTTGCTGCAGTGGTTACCCCAGCTACTCCTTCTTCGCCACGAAATATCACTCCAGCCCCGATGAAACCAACCCCAGCCACTACGCCAGCAGCAACCCTTGAGGAGTCAACTGCGCCACTGAAGCCAAAAATGGAAACTACGGTGAAAAGAGCTGCTCCTAGAGCTATCAAAACATGAGTACGTAGCCCGGCTACTTTGCCAGCCTGCTCTCGTTGGTAACCAATACCTGCTCCCAGAGCAGTAGCCAAAAGCAAGCGCAATACCATCTCAAGCCATGGACTCAACTAAAACTTTCCCTCCTCTCCCTGTTCATCTGGGCCAATTTCCTTCATAGTACCTCTTTCAGTCAGCAAATACTGCCCCCGTGCTGGCCGAAGTGACTCTCTCAGCGTAGCGTCCAAGATAACCAGTTTTCATCTTCGGTTCGAACGAGGACAATGAAGCTAACCGCTGCTCCATCTCATCCTGGCTCAAGTCTACTTCCAATTTATGATTAGGTATATCTATCTTGATGATGTCCCCATCTTTTATGGCAGCGATAGGACCTCTCACTGCCGCTTCAGGGGACACATGACCAATAGCTGCTCCTCTGGTGGCGCCAGAAAAACGACCATCGGTGACAAAAGCTATCTGTTTGTCCATACCCATCCCACTGAGCAGAGAAGTGGGGGTCAACATTTCGCGCATACCTGGCCCTCCTTTTGGCCCTTCATAGCGGATAACAAGCACATCTCCGGATTTGAACTCCCCTTTGATTATTGCCTGGGTAGCCTCTTCCTCACTGTTGAAAACTCGCGCTGGACCTCGGTGAACTTTCATCTCAGGAGCCACTGCGGCGCTTTTCACCACAGCACCTTCGGGGGCTAGATTGCCAAACAGAATACTAATGCCACCGGTGGGGCCATAGGGATTGGATAGAGCACGGATGACTTCCCTGTCCTTAACTTCGGCTTGCTTTATTATTTCGCCTACCGACCTGCCCAACACAGTCTGCGCCTTAAGATTTAGCAAGCCCGATATCTCTTGCATTACTGCCGGAATGCCACCGGCCAAGTCCAAATCTTCAACGTGATAGTCGCTTGCTGGGCTCAACTTGCATAGATGGGGAACGCGCTGGCTGATCTCATTTACCCAGGACAACGAGAAATTAATCCCCGCTTCGTGGGCTATGGCTGTAAGATGCAATACCGAATTAGTGCTGCCGCCCAGAGCCATATCCACAGCGAAGGCATTATAAATAGCATCTCTGGTAACAATGTCCCTAGCCCGAATATTTCTCGCTAGCACTTCCATAACTTGCTGCCCGGCCTCATAAGCCAACTGAATCCTTCGACCCTGCACTGCCGGGATTGTTCCGTTGCCAGGCAAAGCTATGCCTAGAGCCTCAGTAAGACAGTTCATGGTATTGGCGGTAAACATCCCCGCACAACTGCCGCAACCAGGGCAAACAACTTGTTCCATCTCCGTTAACCGGCTCTCAGACATCTCTCCTCTGATAGTCTTGCCCACCGCTTCAAAAAGCGTGCTGAGGTCTACGGATTTCACTTGATTGTCTTGATAAAGCTTTCCTGACATCATAGGGCCACCACTTACAAAGATACAGGGCAAGTTAAGTCTTACTGCCGCCATAAGCATGCCTGGTACTATCTTGTCGCAGTTGGGAATGAACACCAAGGCATCCAAGGCATGAGCCTCAGCTACAATCTCGGCGGAGTCAGCAATAAGTTCCCTACTAGGTAAGCTGTATTTCATTCCAGGGTGGTTCATAGCAATGCCATCGCACACAGCAATAGTATTAAATTCAAATGGCACCCCTCCTCGGCTTCTAATCCCCTCCTTCACCGCCCGGGCCACAGACTGCAAATGAACATGACCAGGGACAATTTCATTGAAGCTGTTGATCACTCCGATGAAAGGTTTATCCCAGTCGTCTGGAGAACAACCTACTGCGTGCAACAGAGACCTGTGAGGTGCCCGCTCAATACCTTTCTTCACAACATCGCTTCTCATTTTACCTCCTTCAATCTAAATTTATGATTTTATTGTATATCAGGATATTCATAGTCATCAACCCTTGAGGCAACTTCATTATTGACATTACTATTCCGATTTTATAGTATAGCAGATAGCTAAGGAGGCGACACAGGTGCAAAAAATAGGATTTATTGGCGTTGGGCCGGTGGGAACAGCGTTCGGTGTGAGGTTATCCCAACGCGGTTGCGAAGTAACTGCTGTTTACGACGTGAACTCAGCAGCAGCACAGAAGTTCGCTAGGAGGTTAACAGGCTGTCAAGTCTGCGAAAAGGCCCAGCATGTCGCTGATACAGTTCAGTTTGTCTTTATCACCACTCCTGATGATATCATCCCCAAAGTTGCTGCCCAAGTTAACTGGCACAGCGGCCAATCAGTGATTCACTGTAGTGGTGCCTGCTCTACTGACGTCTTGGAACCAGCCAAAGAGAGCGGGGCCACAGTGGGCTCTTTTCACCCTTGCCAGACCTTTGCCAGTATTGACCAAGCCATAGAGAATTTGCCTGGCTCTACCTTTGCTATCGAAGCTAAGGAACCACTATTGAGTGTATTGAAGAAGGTAGCTACCGCTTTAGATGGTAGCTGGCTCGAACTCAAAGCAGAGGATAAAGCCCTTTATCATGCCTCGGCCTGCATTGCTTGCAACTATTTGTATACTATAATCAAGCTGGCCACAGACCTATGGCAAAACTTTGGCAAATCTACTGCCGAGGCGACCCAAGCCTTCTTGCCTATACTACGCGGTAGCATAAACAACATTAGCAGTGTTGGCCTCCCCGGTTGTCTCACCGGCCCCATTGCTCGAGGCGACCTCAACACAATACGTAGGCATCTCGATGCGTTGGAGAAAAAAGCCCCCTCCATAGTTGGTCTTTACAAAGCGCTAGGAATGGAGACTATTCCCATCGCCTTGGCCAAGGGGACAATTGACCAGACCGTAGCTGATAAACTACGAGACCTGCTCAAGCCCGATCAATAACAGACTGAGACACTATTACTCGGCCGACGGAAGGAAAAGCCGAGGTTAGCGCTGCGGGACAGCGGGCCTGAAAAAAGCCTTATCATAGCTTGTTTACATCTCAGACTAATTGCGATAAAATGAACAAAATGACAAGGAGGTAACCAAGTGGGCAAGAAAAAAACCGTTCTCGATTTCTACCAGATGAAGGAGAGGGGCGAGAAAATTAGCTATCTGACGTCTTACGATTTCTGCACCGCCAGGATAGCTGAGCAGGCTGGGCTGGACATGCTATTAGTTGGCGACTCACTCGGGAATGTAATGTATGGCTATGAGGGCACGATACCGGTCACCATGAATCAGATGATATTGCATTCGCAGGCGGTGCGGAAGGGGGCGCCAAACACCTTCGTGATTGGCGATATGCCTTTCCTCTCTTACCAGAAGTCAGTGGAGGATGCCATTGAGAATGCTGCCCGGTTCTATAAAGAGGCAGGCGCTGATGCCATCAAGCTTGAGGGTGGCCGCAGAGTAGTGCCTCAGATTAAGGGCATTGTAGGTTCCGGAATGGTGGTGATGGGGCATATTGGGATGACTCCTCAGAGTTCAGGGCAGATGGGTGGATACAAAGTTCAGGGCAATACAGCGGAAGCCGCCATAGAGCTGCTTGCTGATGCAGAAGCGCTGCAGGAAGCTGGGGCATTTGCCGTTCTTCTCGAGAGCATTGCGCCGGAGACTGGTAAGCTGATTACAGAAACACTGAAGGTTCCGGTAATAGGAATTGGCGCCGGGCCCTATTGTGACGGCCAGGTACTCATCGTTCATGACATGTTGGGGATTTACGAGGTGTTTACCCCGAAGTTCGTCAAGAAATATGCCAACCTTGCTGAGGAGATGCGCAGAGCTTTTGGCGAATATATCAGTGATATTAAGAATGGTAGATTTCCAGCTCCGGAACACTGCTACAAAATGAAACCGGGGGAAGCGGAAAAACTGAACGAGATGCTGAAGAAACGAGCCTAAACTTCAACACCTCTGGCAGCAATACGCCCTAACCCACAAGCAAGAATGATACCCTCTAAGTGCCACTGCTCGACTGGAAACCCGTTCCGTGGCTGATTGTTTTGTCCATTGGTCTCAGGTGCATCTACACCCTTATGCCTTCAGCGCATCGGGGAAATACTGTATTGTTGCATCCGGTATTACCGCCACCTTTGCTTTGTCACCATAAATGTTCTTGAGCTGCTGGATGACCTCCGACCACGCTTTTGCCCGGTTAATCAAGTTATATGGTGCTACCCAGTCGCCACCCACTTTGTCTGGGTAGGGTGCCATGACAGTTAGCCTTTCGGTGTTATCGGGCCGACTTGTTTTAGGTGAAAAGGCCCGACCACCAAAGTTCTTACCAAAGCTTCTGCTCCAGTAATGATTTATCTGCCCCTCTGGCGTAACTACTATGAGTACCATGTCACCACCCTTCTGGGATAGAAGCGGTGATGCCACCGCTGGAGCAAGAACCATCTCGTTCGCCTTGCAATAGCAATTAGCGACGACGATATCACAGTCAGCCACCATGTCTGTGGCATAGTGTTCCCTGGCTAACTTAACTCCCTCTATGTGTTCCTCGATAGGGTCGCCAACAAACAGTGCCGTTATCTCTCTTTTCAGATTAAGGAGGGCGTCTACCTTAACATCAAGTCCAGCCATTCTAGCTGCTTCATCCATGTCTTGTTTCAGTATATTGCCTTCGTACTTACCTATGCCAGTTGACGCAGAGGGAAAGAGCCTAGTGTGATTCAAGTCTATGGTCGTAATTGAGGCAACACCGGGGAGAATTATCTTGCTGCCACCGCCAAAGCCACTGAATGGGTGTGGTACGATAGAGCCAACACCAATTTTGAAATCGCAAGACATCACCTCACTATTAATCTGTATAGGTATGCCATGGCTGCTTGGTCCAAGAGGAGTGCAATTCTCGTAAGGATTATGATTGTAGACCAGGAACCTGCTCATCACCTCGTCCCCTAGTTTCTTTCTGAAGTCTATGCCATTCATGGCACCGTGGGCGCCGATAGCAGCGATGAACCGGATATTAGCATCGGGGATGCCGGCAGCAGCGAGTTCCTCTAACACATAGGGTATCATCACCGCAGTCGGCGTCGCCCTGGTCATGTCATCAAAGAGTATCACAACCTCTTTTCCCCCCTTGGCCAGCTCCCTTATGGCCTTGGTGCCAATAGGATTGTGAAAAGCTTTCCTGATTCCGTCCTCCCTCAACGGGGAAGCATCCTGACCATGCATGCGGCATACTGTAACATCCCAGGAACCGGGAAAATCTATGTCAAGTTCCGTATCTCCATACCATGCCAGTTGTGGCAGCCGAACAGTTTTTGAATTACTCATTTTTACAAACCCTCCTTCAATTGCGTTTCTCTACGTCAGCCTCCTCCCCCTGCAAACCGCGAATTATCAGCATGAATGATGCCGTTCTCACGAGCGGCACAAGTCGAACTCGAAGAGATATCATCCTCCCCTCGAAACATCGAGACAATCAGTGCTTACGCTAGCATTTTCCCAGGCAGCCACAGGATTATCTGAGGGAAAGCAATACACACAGCAAGCCCAACCATTATAAGTATGACAAACGGGATTACCCCGCGAATTACGTCAGCAGTTGTCACTCCCGACTCTGGGGGTGAAGCACCTTTGACAAAGAATATGGCGTAGGCGAAGGGAGGGGTCAGAAACGACATTTGAAGGTTGACACAAATCATCATGCCGAACCAGAGAGGGTCAAATCCAAGGGCAGCACCAATAGGTGTTATTATGGGAACCATGATGAATACGATTCCGACCCAATCAATGAACATGCCCAAGATAAAGCAGATGAACATTATCAGCGCAAAGGCACCCCATCTGCCACCGGGGGCACTCAGAATGAAATCCTTAACCACATCTCCACACCCAGCACGGATAAACACACCGACGAAGCCGAAAGCCAGTCCAGCTATGAGCAGCACCATGCCGGCCAGCTTCACCGTTGCCAGTGCTGTCTCACCAAGTATCTTAAAGCTAAACCTACGATAAGCAATAGCTAAAATTGTGGCGGCAACGGCACCAACCGCGGCTGCCTCAGTAGGGGCAGCTATCCCCAAGAAAATGCTTCCCAGAACCGCCAGGATAAGTGCTACCGGCGGAACCATCGAGACTGCAAGCATGCGTGTTTTCTTGAGGAAAGGAACCCGCCTTTCTTCCACAGGGACAGAAGGTCCGGCCTTCGGGTGAAATAGACAGTAAAGAGCGATGTAGCTGCAATATAGACCCGAGAGGACAAATCCTGGGAAAAAAGCTCCAAAAAACAGGCTACCTACACCAAGTCCAGACATTGGTCCATAAACAACCAGCATAATACTGGGAGGAATCAGGATGCCCAGGGTACCACCGGCACAGACTGAGCCAGTAGCTAAGGATTTGTCATAGCCCCGCTTTAACATAGAGGGAAGGGCAATAAGTGACAGCATAATGGTTGACGCGGCGATGACTCCAACGCAGGCAGCCATAACAGTACCTATTAGCACTGTGGTCACAGCTAATCCGCCCCGAAACCCCCCAAACCATAGGTACAACGCATCATACAACCCAGCAGCCACCCCAGAGCGCTCAAGCATATTACCCATGAAAACAAACAGAGGCACAGCTAGAAGGACGTAGTTAGTTAGCTGCTTCCAGATGCGGGCGTAGTATAGCTCCATTGTAATGGGTACCCCGAATAACAAGAATCCGACTATCAGGCCGGCAGCACCTACTGCGATGGCCAAGGGATAACCAATCAGCACCCCGATGAAGACCCCGGCAAACATTATTAGGGTGATGATCTCTGGGCTTAGTTCAATCATAGGGCCTATTCCTTATGGCCAAAGATAAATCACGAATGAATCGAGCTACACCTTGAGAAAAGAGCAAGAACACCCCTACAAAAATTGCGGTTCTAAGCGGAGCAATTGGAGGATACCAATAAGTCTCAACTGACTTCTCATTGACTGCCCAGGCATGCACCATCCAAGAACCAGAGCTATACAGGAACACACCGATCACCGGCAAGAAAAGCAATAGGAAACAAACGACGTCGACGATTGCTTTTCCTCTCGTTGAAAACCGAGTATAGAAAACGTCTACTCTGACATGCCCGTGCTGGAGATGAACATATCCCCAAGAAAGGGCGTACATAGCAGCCCCTATCATGATGATGATCTCATACCCCCACATCGTTGGATGGTTGAATACATACCTTTGCACCACCTCGGTTACACCAACCAACGCGGCGGCAATCACAAACCACCGCATTTGCCTTCCCATCCATTCATTAGCGGTATCAGTGAGCCTCAATATCTGTCTCATCACCGTAACAAACTTCCCCGCTCCGAGGGAATCCTCGGAGCGGGACAAACTGCTATCTGCCTAACCGAACACGCTGATTACGGGCGTGCCCAAATTGCCCTAAAGGCCTCTTGGAATTCGTCGTAAGACTTGATTACCTTGGCCTCAAAGGGATCGGCCGCAGCCTTATCAGCATAGAACTTTCCTGCTGCTTCTAAGTACTCCTCTACTATCTCAGGCGGAAGCGTTTCCACCATTGTGCCATAGTCTACAAACTTCTCCCGGGCCTCCATGTCCATTCTAATGCACTCAGCGTAAGCCCTGAATGACTCGCATTTGTTTACTTCCTCAACTATGGCCTTCAGGTCATCGGACAGCTCATTCCATCTATCTATGTTGACAATGAACGGATTGAACTCATAGGGCTGCCGGCATCCCGAGACCCACAGATAATCACCCACTTCGTACAAGCCGAGGTCCCAGTCCAGCGTGAAGTTGCTGCATTCGAAGCCATCGATCACTCCCCGCTCCATGGATTCGAAGATTTCGCCGGCTGGCATCATCACCATCCCACCACCCAACTTCGACAGGATTTCGCCACCGTCACCAGCGGCACGAAGCTTTAATCCCTTAATGTCGCCACGTTTCTTCAACGGCTTATTCGTGTGGAGGAAATTCTCTGGGGGACCCATCCATCCACCACTAGGGATGATGTGCACTTTGTAGCCCTTGATCATTTCGTCAGCGAGCTCGGCACCACCACCCTCACGAAACCAACACAGTGCCTCCATGGGAGACATCCCACCAGACTTCATGGTGAACAGGCCAGCAGCAGGAAACTTGTCCATCCAATACATGAAGCAAGTGACAGCACAGTCGAGAACGCCTTTATCCACAGCGTCAAACTCTTTTGACGCCGGGGCAATACCGCCACCAACCTCAGCCGTTATGTCCAAGCGGCCGTTGCTGGCTTCACGGATTTTGTCGGCCACTCTCAGTAACGAAGTGTGCTGCTCGCTTATTGCCCCCGCATGTGACTGTGCTACCCACTTGATGACTTTTGCCTCTGGCGCTGCAGGTGGAGCTTCCTCTTCCTCCTCCGGCGGCGGTGCTTCTTCCTCCTCTGGTGGAGCCGGTGGCGCCGCTTCAGGAGCACAGCCAACAATCACCAGACTAACGATTGCCACCACTGCAACTAAGAAAACGACTGACTTCTTTCCCATTTGTTTACCTCCTTAAAATTCCTTATACCCATCTCCTTACACGCTAGCTATCTCTTTTCACATAATACCACCTCCCTTTCAATCAACCAGGCAGCTAACCAAGGCCTACTAGGCTAAGTATAAGGAGAGGACGAGGGAAAGTCAATACATTTGGGTTTCTGTGTCGGGATATACGCGTCCATTTAGTCCCCCCTCCCTATGTACCTGATTTGCCATTTCAAGCTTACTGCGGCACCGTCAACTGACCTTATGATTGGCAAGCTTTTCCAAGGCCAGCACTATGGCAGAATGGTCCAGGTCACTACCACCTTGTGCTGCAACCGCATTGTACAATTCCTGTGCTGTGGACGTGTTAGGCAAGCTCAACCCTAGGTTGCGCGCTGCTTGCAAGGCCAGGTTCAGGTCTTTTTGCTGTAATCGGATACGAAAACCGGGATCAAAGGTACGCCTAATCATTCGTTCCCCATGTAATTCTAAAATCCGACTTTGAGCAAATCCACCAAGCAGTGCACTTCTTACCTTCGCTGGATCAGCACCTGCCTTAGAGGCAAATAACAGGGCTTCACCCACCGCCTCAATTGTCAGGGCAACTACGATCTGGTTGGCCACTTTGCAAGTCTGGCCATCCCCGTTACCACCGACGCGAACGATGTTCTTGCCCATAATCTCAAAGTAGGGCTTAATTTGTTCAAACACCTCAGCCGGGCCTCCTACCATGATCGAAAGCGTCGCCTTTTCAGCTCCTACCTGCCCACCAGAAACGGGGGCATCGAGCATCTTTGCACCCAGGGCATCAAGCTTTTTAGCAAACTCCTTCGTAGCAATCGGAGAGATAGAACTCATATCTACCACGATAGAACCCGGTCTGAGGCCCTCCACCACACCATCCTTGCCAAACAAAACAGCTTCTGTGTCGGGTGTGTCCGGTACCATAATGAAGATTACGTCAGACTTCTGCGCCACTTCCTTGCTGTTCCTGCAGGCTATTGCACCCTTTGAAGCTAGTTCCCTAACCGGTCCTGAGCTGCGGTTGTAAACATAGACGGTGTGGCCAGCAGCTACCAGATGGCCAGCCATCGGCTTGCCCATTATCCCCAGCCCAATAAATCCAAGGTTCGCCATTATTCACCTCCTTCTCTCAAATAGTAAAACCAAACGCTTATCAACCCATTGCAGGCTCTATATGTCAAACCAGGATATTCATTCGGCTATCGCTCCCGTGCGTGCCCCTTCGGCACACCCTTCTAAGCACCCATACGAAGCACAACGGGTTAGAACTAATCTGCTTCCAGAGCCTCTATTTTCCTTAGCCTGGGAATATGCCTGCCACCTTCAAAATTGGAGGACAAGTATGCTTCGACAATTTCCAAGGCTGACTTGACCTCTATGTTCTCTCCTCTGAGGCATAAAACGTTGGCATCATTGTGCTGACGAGCCCGCCGAGCGGCAAAAGCATCACAGCACAACGCTGCCCTTATACCCCTAATCTTGTTAGCTGCCATGCTCATCCCGATGCCAGTGCTACAGATTAGTATCCCTTGATCATACTCACCTGAGGCTACTGCATCAGCTACTTTTTGGGCGATGTCTGGATAGTCTACTGAGTCACCGCCATAGCTGCCAAAATCGTGATAGCCATGATTTAGCGTCCCGAGAAATTCCATAATGGCCCGTTTTATCCCCAAGCCACGGTGGTCACAACCTAGAGCCACACGCATTGCTCTTCGCCTCATAATACTCCTGGTAAGCCTTCTCGACTTCACATTGTGCTATGATTCCCTGACGCAATATGACAGGAAGTTCCCGTGTCACATCCACTATGGTTGATTCCCCGCCACCAGGGCACTTACCGTCATCAATGATAAGGTCAATTTCGTCTCCCAACTGCTGCCTAACTTCATCAGCGGTCAAAACGCTTGGCTGGCCACTAATGTTAGCACTGGTACCAATTATTGGTCTTCCCAGGCGTTTAATAAGCGCCATACAAATGGGGTGGTTAGGAACGCGCACCGCCACAGTGGAGCCGCTGGCAAGATATGAGGGTAACGAACCTGCTTTGGGCACAACTAAGGTCAACCCTCCGGGCCAGAAACGGCTGGCTAAGAACGAAGCAATTTCGGACGGTGACTCAGCTACAGCAGTGATTTGAGAGGTCTCAGCAATCAGCAACGGAAAGGGTAAATAGCTGGGACGCTTCTTTATGGCATAAATTCTCTCCACAGCCGTGGAATTGAAAGCATCGGCTCCTAAGCCGTAGACTGTATCAGTGGGGAAGGCAATTACTCCACCCGCCTTCAGAATTTCAGCTCCCTTCTCCAGTTGCTCCTGTAAATTTCCCATTTCCGGCGTCATTCAGCAACACCGACTTCCCATTGTCAGCTTAGCGAAGCAATACATATTCTTCTTGACGCTAGTATAGCATAGTGATAAGCTAGCCCTCACCACGACGCTATTCTAAAATGGAAAACAAATCAAAGAGCCACCGAATCTCCGCCAGCGATGATGTTGAACTCTCTACCTATTTGGAGATCGCTAAAGAACTCCATGGCGAGCAACCTATGGTTGAGCCCAAGCTGCTGCCGTCTGGGGAACGTGAAACCATAGTGGTAATTGACTTTGGCTCCCAGTACAGTCTCCTCATTGCCAGACGAATAAGAGAATGCCACGTTTATTGCGAGATTGTGCCGCATGACGCACCATGGGAGAAAGTAGCTTCCCTTAAGCCGAAGGGCTTTGTCCTTTCTGGAGGCCCGGCTAGCGCGTATGAACCCGGAGCTCCCCTGGCTCCAACCTATATCTATGACAGACATCTACCGGTGATGGGCATCTGCTATGGTATGCAGGTTATTACCTATCAACTGGGCGGTCAAGTATCTCCAGGAGAGAAACACGAATATGGCCATGCCGTCCTGCATATAAGCGCTGAGGGCTCTCCTCTTTTTGCTGGTCTCCCCACATCTATCCCCGTATGGATGAGCCACGGGGACCAAATCATAGAAATGCCTGCTGGTTTCAAAGCTTTGGCTTATACCGAAAATTCACCAGTGGCTGTCATAGGTAATGATGACGGCATTTTCGGACTCCAGTTCCACCCTGAAGTGGCTCATACGCCACAGGGAAAACATATATTCGAAAATTTCCTATACCGAGTATGTGGCTGCCACGGCAATTGGACAGCATCCAGATTCATGGCTGAGAGCGTAGACAAGATCAAGCAGCAGGTAGGCAAGGCAAAGGTGATCTGTGCCCTTTCTGGCGGTGTTGATTCGGCGGTCACTGCCACTCTTATTCACCGTGCCGTCGGCGATAAGTTGACTTGTTTCTTCATTAACAACGGCTTGCTACGTCGCGAGGAACCGGAGAGAGTGCTCAACACTTTCCAACGCAATCTTAAAATGAACATAGCTTATGTAGATGCTAGCGACAGATTTCTGGGACGGCTGCATGGAGTAACTGACCCAGAGAAGAAGCGACGCCTAATAGGAAGAGAATTCATCAAAGTTTTTGAAGAGGCAGCAGCCAAGTTGGGCAAAGTCGATTTTCTGGCCCAGGGGACTCTTTACCCTGACGTGATTGAAAGCAGTAGTGCTGCTGAAACTAAAGCTTCGGCCAAGATAAAGAGCCATCACAATGTTGGTGGCCTGCCAGCTAAGATGAAATTCAGCCTTATTGAGCCTCTAAGGTATTTGTTCAAGGACGAGGTGCGAGAGGTAGGACTGGCTTCGGGACTCCCCGAAGATATGGTTTGGCGGCAGCCCTTCCCCGGGCCGGGATTGGCCATTCGCATTATCGGCGAGGTGAATAAGGAACGACTGGAGATACTTCGTGCCGCTGACTGGGTTGTTATGAACGAGATAAAAAAGGCTAAGCTTTATCGCCAACTCTGGCAAAGCTTTGCTGTCCTTACCGACGTCAGAAGCGTTGGTGTTATGGGTGACTACCGTACTTATGGCTACCTGATAGCGGTTAGAGCAATAAATAGCAACGATGCCATGACAGCAGATTGGGCTAGGCTGCCCTATGAGCTCTTGGACAGGATATCTGACCGCATAGTTAATGAAGTTCCCAATGTAAACCGGGTAGTTTATGATATTACCAGCAAGCCACCAGCAACTATAGAATGGGAATAAATAAATGTGTTCCCTTGTTGATCTACAAAATTTCGAGGTGAAGAACTTGCAGGATAGTCAAGACAAATCCAAAGCTAGAGCAAAATTAAACGGCCTAGAAGTAAAAAGGAGGTAGAGATGGAATATCCTTTCGACGAGAGAGATGAAGAGCAATTGACTATAGAAGACGACTTGGCGATGCTTCGTGAAGATTTGGTAGGTGAACTGCAAGCCATAAATCAATATCAGGAGCACCTGGACAGTCTAGAAAGCGAAGAGGCTCTGGCTACACTGGAACATATCACTGCCGATGAGAAAGAGCACGTTGCTGAGTTAGTCAAATTGATTCAGGCACTCGATCCTGTTCAAGCCGAGAAGTTCAAGAAGGAGAACTTGTAGAGGTAACAACCATTGAAGGTCATGGTTATTGGTGGTGGGGGGAGAGAACACACTCTAGCTTGGAAGATAGCCCAAAGCCCCAAGGTACGAAAGGTTTTCGTTGCCCCGGGAAATGCTGGAACAGCGCTTATAGGTGAGAATTTAGATATCCGGCCCACAGATATAGACGCCCTCGCTAAAGCAGCTAAGGACAAACGCATTGATTTAGCTGTTGTTGGTCCTGAAGGGCCACTTGCTTCGGGCATAGTAGATTATTTTGATAGTCTAGGTATCCCCATTTTTGGCTCTACCAAAGCAGCTACTCAAATAGAATCCTCCAAGGTTTTTGCCAGAAACCTGATGGAAAAATATAGCATCCCCTGCCCTAAAGGAATGGTTTTCTCTTCCTATCTTGAGGCTAGTGAATATCTGAAGGATCAGCAACCGCCTATTGTCATTAAGGTAGATGGATTAGCTGCTGGCAAGGGCACGATTATCACCGACTCCATGCAAGAAGCCAGCAGGGCTTTGAGCGACATTATGGAAGCGAAAATCTTCGGCTCAGCTGGAGATAGAGTGATAATTGATGAATACGTTGCCGGACGAGAGGTAAGTCTAATAGCTTTCACCGATGGTAAAACAGTCTCGCCGATGCTTCCCGCCTGTGACTACAAAAGAGTATGGGATAATGACCACGGACCCAATACAGGCGGCATGGGCAGTTATAGCCCACCAGGATTCTTCCCTGCTGAACTTGTAGAAAAGGCTACTAATACTGTTTTGTTACCAGCAGTAAGAGCTATGGCCAACGAGGGAATAACTTATAGAGGAGTGCTCTACGCTGGTTTAATGGTCGTTGGCGATGAACTACTGGTGCTAGAATTCAATGCTCGCTTTGGTGATCCAGAAACCCAGGTCACTCTGCCTCTTCTCAAAACTGATTTGGTGGATATACTCTTGGCAGTGATTCAAGGTAATCTTGGCCAGGCAAAGACCGAGTGGAGTTCTGAGGCTTGCGTGGGTGTAGTTATGGCTTCTGCCGGCTATCCCGGCAGCTATAAAACGGGCGTCCCCGTAGAAGGTTTAGATAGGTTTGTCCCTATAAGCGACAAAAAAAAGAACTTTAAAAAGAGTTGCAATCAAATTTCGGCTTTAGCCGAAGAAAATTTGCTGGTTTTTCATGCTGGAACCAAATTGGGCGATAATGGCAAGGCGTACACCAATGGCGGGCGAGTGCTCACCATGGTAGGTACCGACAAAGATATGGCACAGGCCAGAGACAAGGTTTATGGCAACATCGGCAAGATTTCCTTTCAGGGCTGCCATTATCGCAAAGACATTGCTCTCAGGGAGATTGCTACTTGAGTACAGGGAATACAAATATGGCGCTAGTGGGCGTAGTCATAGGCAGTAAGTCAGACACCGATATGATACAGCCAGCGTTAGACATGCTGGAACAGTTAGGCGTTGACTACGAACTTTCAACTATCTCCGCTCACAGAAACCCGGACAAGCTGAGGGAATATGGCTTGAAAGCAGCAGAACGAGGTCTTGAAGTTATCATCGCTGCTGCTGGTTATGCTGCTCATCTTCCTGGCGTTCTGGCTAGCTGGACAACTGTGCCCGTAATTGGTGTTCCTTTGTCCACTAGTGAATTGAAGGGCATAGATGCTTTGCTATCTATGGCGCAGATGCCTGCCGGAGTTCCGGTAGCCTGCGTTGGCATTGGCGCCAGTGGTGCCAAAAATGCTGCCTTGCTTGCCACCCAGATTTTAGGGATAAAACATGAGGAAATTAAGAAAGCCTACAACAAATATAAAACGGAATTAGCCGAGCAATAACATGATTGACAGATATTCCAGGCCCCAAATGAAGAAAATATGGTCAGATGAAAATAAGCTTGACCAATGGCTTAAGGTGGAGATAGCTGTTTGTGAAGCCTGGGCCGAGCTGGGAAAAATCCCGCACGAAGCAATGCTGAAAATAAAGAAGGCTAGCTATAACCTGGATCGTATTGGTGAATTCCTGAAGGTGACTCATCACGACATGACCGCTTTCCTTAACTCAGTTGCCGAAAGCTTGGGTGAAGAATCCCGCTTCATCCATCTTGGACTTACCTCCTCAGACATTATAGATACTGCTCTAAGCCTCCAATTGAAAGAAGCGGCCAATATCCTGGAACAAGACACC
>Ga0209121_10001218_pt1 | contig 26961 bp, 22 predicted proteins | sample Cruoilmetagenom3_FD_187292 | JGI IMG/M metagenome (GOLD analysis project Ga0209121, IMG submission 187292) | Oil polluted marine microbial communities from Coal Oil Point, Santa Barbara, California, USA - Sample 3 (SPAdes) (version 2) | ecosystem: Environmental > Aquatic > Marine > Oil seeps ...
AACGTCTCGTCCTTTTTTCGGGCGAATATAGCGGGCGGGCCAGCCAAGCAAAGGGCGCTCTGATCACATGCGCGACAGAACGCGCATCAGATCCAGCGGCGCGACAGACCGCGCATCAGGTCCGGCGGCGGATACCGCGCAGCTGAGCGCGGCCCCGAACCGCAGCTTGTGGCGAAGATGCGCCGAAGACGGGCCGAAGGCCGGATGAGGCGGGCCGGATGAGGCGGGCCGGATGAGGCGGACCGGCGCGCGCCACCGTCGAAGGTGGCCACGGCGTCCACAGAAACCCGGCAGCCCCGGTCGCGGCAAAGGCGGCGGGTCCGGATTGCCGGTTTTCAGCCCCACGTCGCGGCACGTCGCGGCAAGGGGCCCCTAGGGCCCCCGCCCGATCTCTCAGACGATGGAGATGTCGGCCACCAGGTTGTCCGGGTTGGAGATGCCGACAACGGTGAGCGTGTCGCCGCCGCCGAAATCCAGCACCGTGGAGTTGCCGTCGCGTGTGCCGAATGTGTCGACAACGTCCTGCGCGGTCATGACGCCGCTCCAGAGATTGTCGTCGAGCACCAGCGTGTCGATTCCACGTTTGAAATCCTGGACCGAGTCGTTGTCATAACCCGCACGGAACACGAAGTCGTCGGCGCCGCTGCCGCCGCGCAGGCGGTCGTTGCCGGCCGCGCCTTTGAGCACGTCGCCGCCGCCGGAGCCGTAGAGCCTGTCATTGCCGTCGCCGCCGCCGAGCGTGTCGGCGCCCTTTTCGCCGCGCAGCACGTCGCTGCCGTCGCCGCCGAGCACAACGTCGTCGCCGGTCCCGGCCGTGAGTTGGTCCTTGCCGGATCCGCCGACGATCTTGTCGTCGCCGGCACGGCCGCGCAGATCGTCGGCGCCGTCATTGCCCTTGAGCAGGTTGGCGACCTTGTTGCCGATGATCTTGTCATCGCCACTGCCGCCGGTGGCGTTCTCGATGATGACGCCGGTCTCGCCGTTCTTGTTCGCCAAGGCATTGGTGGCATCACCGGCAATGGTGTAGCCGCCGTAGTTGTCGCCGCCCTTGAGGTAGCTCAGGTAGCCGCCCGCATTCTTGCCCTCGTCGAGCGGCGCCGAATTGAGGTTGATGACGGCGTCCTGGTTGCCGGTGTACCTGATCTGGTCGGACCCGCCGGTGTCCCAGATCGCACTCCAGCCCATGCTGCCGCTCAAATTGTAGGTGGTGCCGCTGCCATTGTTCGAGGTGTCGGCCCCGTAGAGATACTGGATTGCGGCAATGTCCAAGGCGCCGGGGCCGGAATTGTAACCCTTGTCGTTGACGCCGCTGTACCACGGGTCCTGCTCGATCCAGCCGTCGTTGTAGGACATGACGGTGAAGACACCCTGGTTGAGCTCGTAGGTGCCGAGATCGTCGTCACTGCTGACCCCGGGCATCTGTACCGAGGGGCCGTAGGAATCGTGCGGATGCGCCAGCCCGAGGGCGTGGCCGAGCTCGTGGATGAAGGTCGACATCGCGAGCCCACCGGGCTTGAGGCTGTCGGCGTCGTAGCCGTTGGGCCCCGGCCAGCCGAAGGATTCCCAGTTGTGAAAGCCCTCGCGCATCGACGAATGGTTGTTGCTGAAGGGGATGTCATGCGCCCCCAATACGCCACTGCCGATCAGGTTGGTCATGTCCGCATCATCGAGATAGTACTCGACAAGGTCCGCGTTGCCCGAGAGGTAAGTCTCGCGGAAATCGATATCGGCGACATCGGACCAGCTCTTGAGCGCGTCGCGGAAGGCCGACTTGGCCCCAGGCTCCCAGGCGTCGTAGCCGTTATCGAAATAGTAGGTGAGATTGTCCGAACCCCAGTGGTTATCTCCATAGAGGATCGAGTCGACATAGTTATCCCCGGTCGGGCGAGCCATCGTGTTCCACTCCCACGTAATCTGACATCTTTGGAACAGATCGCGCGCGATCTGTCACGGCCAGATTTCTGACACTCCCGTATGGGCGAAGCATGGCCCGGATTTGTCGATGTTTGGGCATTGCCGCGCGGGCAATTCCGGGTTTCTACCGGGTGCCGATCCCTTGAGCCCGAGAGCCGGTGGCGGACGTCTCCGGCGTCCCGGCCCCAGTCCCTGCCCCAGCCCCGGGCCCAGTGCCAGCCCTAGCGCCAGTCCCAGTCCCCGGATCCTGTCCGCCGCGCCGGGACGCCGATACCGGACGCTACCCGGGACGGAAACCTCAGACCCGGGCCGCCATGAACCGCTGAAGCCGGGCCAGGCCCTCCTCGATATCCGCCGTGGCGCGGGCATAGGAAAACCGCAGCGTGGTATTGCCGCGCAGCGGGTCGAAATCGAGCCCCGGTGTCACCGCCACCCCGGCCCCGGCGAGGATCTCCTCCGCAAAAGCCCGTGACTCCTGCGTGTAGTCCGAGACATCGGCATAGATGTAGAAGGCGCCGTCGGGCGGCGCGATCCGGGTGAACCCCGCTTTCGGCAGGCCCTCCAGCATCAGCGCACGATTCTGCGCATAGACGGCGCGGTTCGCCTCCAGTTCCGGCCCGCAGTCCATCGCCGCCAGTGCTGCCACCTGGCTCACATGCGGCGGGCAGATGAACATGTTCTGGGCGATCCGTTCGACAAGCCGCACATGGGCTTCGGGCACAACCATCCAGCCGACCCGCCATCCGGTCATCGAGAAATACTTCGAAAACGAGTTGATGACGTAGGCCTCGTCGGTCAACTCGAGCGCGCTCACCCCGCGCGCGCCGTAGTGAAGGCCGTGATAGATCTCGTCCGATACAAGGCTCACGTCCCGGTCCGCACAGGCCTCGACCAGCGCGGCCATCTGGGCGTGGCCGAGCATCGTGCCCGAGGGATTGCCGGGCGAGGCCAGCATCAGTCCCGCAAGGCTGTCGGGAAGGTCTTGCGGCACCGGCTGGTAGCGGTTCTCGGGCCGGGTCTGGATCCCGACCGGTGCGAGGTCGAGCGCGCGCAGGATCTGCCGGTAGGAGGGATAGCCCGGATCGCCCAAGCCGACCCGGTCGCCGGTGTCGAACAACGCGGTGAAAGCGAGCAGGAAGGCACCCGAAGAGCCCGGCGTGACGACCACGCGGGCCGGGTCGAGATCGACACCGTAGACCTCGCCGTAGTGGCGCGCGATGCGGGCCCGCAAGGCCGGCAGCCCGAGCGCGACCGTGTATCCGAGCGGGTCGCCCTCCATCGCGCGCGCGACCGCAGCACGCGCGCCTGCGGGGGCTGGCGTGCCAGGCTGGCCCACCTCCATGTGGATGATGTGACGCCCCGCCGCCTCGGCCGCGCGCGCCGCTTCCATCACGTCCATCACGATGAAGGGCTCCACATCGGAGCGTCTTGAAACCCGCATGTCGTCCTCGCTTGCCGTTCTCGCGTTTCCCGGCGCCGCCGGGCCGAAGCGCAGGACCGCGCCGCCTGCCCTCCCGGCCGACCGGGTTTCGCGAAAACGTGTGATGCATCACCGCCGCGAAACGGTCTAGTGTCCGCGCGAACCGGGGTGCCCCCTCGGCGGCCAAAGGTCAAGGCGCGACGCGACAACCGCTTGTGGCCATCCGCCGCTTCGGGTTACGCCCCGCGAGACGCCCAACAGAGGAACAACACATGACCCGCACCCTACCCGCTCTCGCGCTCGCGCTCGGCCTTGCGACCCCGGCGCTGTCGGCAGATTTCTCGATCGCCGACATGAGCGACACCGAGGCGGATGCCTTCGGCGAGGCCGTCCGCGCCTATCTCCTGGACAACCCGGGGGTCATCATGGAAGCGGTCGCCGTGCTGGAGCGCCGCCAGGCAACCGAACAGGTGGCCAACGACGCCGCGCTCATCGCCACCAACCACACCGCGATCTACGACGATCCGACGTCCCACATCGGCGGCAACCCGGACGGCGACATCACCTTCGTCGAATTCGTCGACTACAAGTGCGGCTATTGCCGCAAGGCCTTCCCGGAACTCCAGTCTCTGCTGGAGGCCGACGGCAACATCCGGATCATCTACAAGGAGTTTCCGATCCTCGGCGAGGAAAGCCTGCTGGCCTCGCGCTTTGCGGTCTCGGCCATGTTGATCGGCGGCGACCCAGCCTATGGCCCCCTGCATGACGCGATGATGACCATGCGCGGCAATGTGACCGAGGAGAGCCTGGTGGCGGTTGCCGACGGGCTCGGGCTCGACGGCGCGGCCTTCCTCGCGGGCATATCCGACCCGCAAGTCGACGCCGTGCTGGGCGAAAACCACGCCCTCGCCAGCCGCCTCCAGATCACCGGAACCCCGACCTTCGTGATCGGCGAACAGCTGGTGCGCGGCTACGTCCCGCTCGACGCCATGACCGACGTGGTGGCCGAACTGCGTCAAGCCGCGCAGTAAGCGTTTGCGATTGAACAGGAAACCGTCCGGGTCGCCGGGCGGTTTTTCTAGATGGTCGGTTCCCAGATCCCCGGCAAATGGCGCGCTTCCTGATCGCCCGGCCAAGGCGGCATGGATACGCAGATGAACCTGAGCGGGCGGGTGCCAAGGTTGCGGTATTGAAACGCGGTGCCGACGGGGATGTCGATGGAAACGCCCGGCACCAGCGCAGTCACCCGTTCGTCGGTGCCGCTCTTGCGCCAGATCTCACCCGCACCGTCGAGCACGTGCCAGAACTCACTGACCGTCGCATGAATCGTTGCCCGATTGACCTGCCCCGGCGGCACGGTGCTGTGGATCATGTTGCCGTTCGGCCCGTCCATGATGAACCGGATATCGGCGCCGGCTGGGGATTTCGCGTCCGGGTTGGCCGCAAGACGGGTTTGTTTCATCGGCATACCTCCCCCTGAAACCGGCGCCGCTTCGCCGCTGCGGGGTCAGATCAGCGATGCGACCGGCCCGGACAGCCAGCGCCGCCCTACTCCTCTGCCGCTTCCGCCTCGATCTCGGCGGCGCGTTTCTCGACCAGCTCGACGATATGGTCGAGCATGCCGGCGTTGTCCTGCTTGTGGTCCTGTTTGCCGGCCAAATAGACCATGCCATGCCCTGCGCCGCCGCCGGTAAAGCCGACATCGGTCATCAGCGCCTCGCCCGGCCCGTTGACCACGCAGCCGATGATCGACAGCGACAGCGAGGTGTGGATATGAGCGAGCCGGGTTTCGAGCTCGGCGACGGTTTCGATCACATTGAAGCCCTGCCGTGCACAGGACGGGCAGGAGATGATGTTGACGCCGCGGTGCCGCAGCCCCAGCGATTTCAGGATCTCGAAACCCACCTTGACCTCTTCGATCGGGTCGGCGGAAAGCGAAACCCGGATGGTGTCGCCGATCCCGGCCCAGAGCAGGTTGCCGAGGCCGATCGCCGACTTGATGGTGCCCGAAACGAAGCCGCCGGCTTCGGTGATGCCGAGGTGCAACGGCGCGTCGGTGGCGTCGGCCAAGGCGTGATAGGCCGCCGCCGACAGGAACACGTCCGACGCTTTCACCGAGATCTTGTACTCGTGAAAGTCGTTATCCTCGAGAATGCGGATGTGGTCGAGGCCGGATTCGACCATCGCTTCTGGACAAGGTTCGCCATATTTTTCAAGAAGATGCTTTTCGAGCGACCCCGCGTTGACGCCGATGCGGATCGAACAGCCGTTGTCCTTCGCGGCCTTGATGACCTCGCGCACCCGGTCCTCGGACCCGATGTTGCCGGGGTTGATCCGAAGGCAGGCCGCCCCCGCCTCGGCCGCCTCGATGGCGCGCTTGTAGTGGAAATGGATGTCGGCGACGATCGGCACCGGGCTTTCGGCGGTGATCTCCTTCAGCGCCTTGGTCGCGCCCTCGTCCGGCGCCGAGATCCGCACGATATCGGCCCCCGCCTCAGCGGCCGCCAGCACCTGGCCCAGGGTGGCCTTCACGTCCGACGAGTCGGTGTTGGTCATCGTCTGCACGGCGATAGGCGCGTCGCCGCCCACGGGCACGTTGCCCACCATGATCTGGCGGGACTTGCGGCGCTCGATGTCGCGCCAGGGTCGGATCGGGTTGTGTGTCATAGGGGGCCTCGCTTTCGCTCGGGGCTTGGATAGCGCGGGGCGCGGCGCGCGACAAGCCACAGGCGTGTGACAGATGGAGATGTCGGTGGCGGGCGCTGCCCGCCGCGCCAGGGCCACGCCTCCGGCATGACACCCCCCAAGGGACTTGGGGACCGAAGACCGGGCAACACCCACCCCGCAGACCAAACGCGGCCCATCCCGAAAGACTGGCCCCGCGCGTTTACCGAAGGCGGACACATGGCACGTGCCGACGGATCCGGTCTACTGAAGGTCGGCCTCTGCGACGGCAACGAACTCGGCGAGCGCGTCGTCGGCGCTCGGATCGGCCATCGCATAGGCCTCGGTGAGCGCGTCCGGTGCGAGCACCACGTTCTTGGTCACCGAGGCGCCCTCGCCCGCCGGACCGTAGGCGGTGCCGTTGACGGCGAAATAGACCGAGCCGGAATTGCCCGAGCGCAACGTCGGCGCGGCTTCGAGTTTCGGCAGCACGTAACGTTCGCCGGCGTCGAGGATCTTCTCGAGGATGACCGAACCATCGGCGCCGCGCACCCGCACCCAGGACGGCCGGACCGCGAAAATCGCCACCTCCGGCGCATCGGGGCCGAACACCCGCACCGCGCCCTCGGGCGCCAGTGCCGGCGCCGGTTCCTTGGCCACCGCGGCGACGGCCTCGTCGACGGCGCTGCCCAGAGTGGCATCGGCGGGAACGGTCGAGCGCGCCCCGCCTGCATTGGCAAGCACACCGACTTCGGCCGGGTCGAGCGTGGAGATCGGTCCGTCGCGGGCGATCAGCACCGGCACGTCGAGCGCCTGCGGCCGGTAGAGACGGTCGAGCGCCTCGGTCGTCGGCGGCGTCACGCCACCCGCATCCGGGCTTCCGCCGGCCAGCACCGACGCGCCCGGGTCCCCGGCAAGTCCGGCCCCGCCGGTCCCAAGCCCCGGCAGGTCTTCAAGCACGCCGACGCTCTGTTCGACCGGGGCGAAGTTGACCTTCTGGATCTCGCGCAGAACCGAGTATCCGCCAAAGCCCAAAACCCCGATCAGGGCCACCAGCACGGCGATGGAGCCGACGGCGCCCGGTTCGATCCCTTCGAAGATCGAGCTTGGTTGCGGCACGAAAGCGGCGTTGGCGAGCGGGTCGCTGTCGCGGTTGCGGCTGCCCTGCCGGTTGGCCTTCTCGGCCTTGGCACGCGCCTGCGGCGCAAGCCCGTGGGTCGGCTGAAACCCGCTTTCGTGGCAGAAAGCCTCGAACGCCCACTCCGGTTCCATACCGAGGTAGCGGGCGTAGGAGCGCACGTAACCGGCGATGAAACTCGGCGTGTCGAACGCTTTCGTGTCGCAGTTTTCGATCGCGGCGATGTAGGCGGCCTTTATGCGCAACTCAGCTTGGACGTCGAGCAGGGATTTGCCCAAGGTCGCGCGTTCGCCGCGCATGATGTCGCCGAGCCGGAGATCGAACGAGTCGAATCCGGCCGGCTCCACGCCTTCTTTGGTGATCTTGGGCGTAACCCAACGCCTGATCATCAGCCATCCCTTACGCTGACGGGCGGAGCATCCGCCCCCGTCCCCAGTCCACCGACGATTCGTCATCTCCCCGGTGTCATTGCTCCATTTTTAGCACAGCGCAAGCGCGTGTGCACAACCGAGCGTACGGTCAGGCGGACAGTTCGGCGCGATTCAGCGCACATTGCGACCAGAGATCGTCGAGCGCGTGCACCAGGGCATCCACCTCGCCCGGCCCGTGCACGGGCGATGGCGTGAAGCGCAGGCGTTCCGTGCCGCGCGGCACGGTCGGGAAGTTGATCGGCTGGACATAGATGCCGAAGCCGTCGAGCAGCATGTCGGAGAGCGCCTTGGTGTGGACCGGGTCGCCGACGATGACCGGCACGATATGGCTGCCGTGGTCGATGATCGGGAGTCCCAGACCCTTGAGGCGCATTTTCAGCACCTTCGCCTGCTCCTGGTGCCGCTCGCGCAGCACCTGGCCGTCCTCGGATTTGAGGTGGCGGACCGAGGCGGCGGCGCCTGCGGCGATGGTCGGCGACAGCGAGGTGGTGAAGATGAAGCCGGGCGCGTAAGAGCGAATCGCGTCGACCATCTTGGCGGTGGTGGCGATGTAGCCGCCCATCACCCCGTAGGCCTTGGCCAGCGTGCCGTTGATGATGTCGATCCGGCCCATCAGCCCGTCGCGTTCGGCCACGCCGGCACCGCGCGGCCCGTACATGCCGACGGCGTGGACCTCGTCGATATAGGTGAGCGCGCCGAACTCGTCGGCGAGGTCGCAGATCGCCTCGATCGGGCCAAAATCGCCGTCCATCGAATAGACCGATTCGAAGGCGATCAGCTTCGGCGCGTCCGGGTCGTCGGCGGCCAGCAGCTCACGCAGGTGCTCGACGTCGTTGTGGCGGAAGATCCGCTTGGCGCCGCCGTTGCGGCGTACGCCCTCGATCATCGAGGCGTGATTGAGCGCATCGGAATAGATGATGAGCCCGGGAAAGAGCTTGGGCAGGGTCGACAGCGTCGCGTCGTTGGCGATGTAGGCCGAGGTGAACAGGAGCGCCGCTTCCTTGCGGTGCAGGTCCGAAAGCTCGGCTTCGAGGCGCTTGTGATAGACCGTGGTGCCGGAGATATTGCGGGTGCCGCCGGAGCCGGCGCCGGTTGCGTCGAGCGCCTCGTGCATCGCCGCGAGCACGACCGGGTTCTGGCCCATGCCGAGATAATCGTTGCCGCACCAGATGGTGACGGGAACCTGGGTTCCGTCCGGCTTCGACCACGTCGCGTGCGGAAAGTTGCCCTTCTCGCGTTCGACGTCGATGAAAACCCGGTAGCGACCTTCATCATGCAGGCGCTTGATCGCTGCATCCAGCTTGGTTTCGTAGTTCACGCGCGTTTCCCTCCCCGCGGCTAACGGTCTCGTGTTGTTACACAAGGATTAAGCACCGGTAAACGGTTTCGGACCTTTTAGGCACTTTTGCCGCAGCCGGGCTTTGACTTCGATCAAGCGCCGCAGGCGGGCCGCTCAGACCATGAGCCCGGCCACAGGGGACCGGGCTGTTGGCTGAGTGGAAGCCTCAGAGCCTTGCCGGGCAAAAGAAAAGCAGACCGGGACCGGACGCGTGGATGCGGCGCCGCCCCGCCCGCACGGTCAGCCGTCGGCGGGCACGAGGTAGCCGATCACCGTGCAGTCGGTTCCGGTCTGAAGCTTGCAGGCGTCCAGCACGCCGGTGGCGGCGGCATCGCGGCTGTCGAGATTCGCGACCGAACTCAAGAGCTCCGGCTTCAGGTCGATACCCTTAGGCACCGCAATCGCGCCGTAATAGCCGAAGCCCTGGGCCTCGAACGCGGACATCTGGCCGGGCATACCGTCCTGCAGCGCCTGGACCATCTGACCGGCTTTCGCGTCGAGCCCTTCCGGGGCGACCGGCTCGAAGCCGAGGCCTCCGGCCAGGAGCGGCGTCGCCGCAAAAGCAAACGACAGGGTCAGCGCGGTGGCCCGAATGATTTTTTTCATGCTCTTTCCTCCAGTGTTTGGCGGCAACATAAGGAGCGGCGCTTCCGGTTGCCAGCCCGTCTGGACAGTGCCGGGCGCTCTGATACGGTTTCCGCCGATCGACCGGGGATGTGCCTTCGTCCTGGAGCACGCCCCCCGGCCCGCCACACACGGCCAGCAAGCCCCCGGCTTAACCCCCCGGGCCAAGCCCCCGGCCAGTCCAAGGAGACCGCCATGACCCTCGCCCCCGTTCTCAACCGTCTCGACCAGGATCAGGGCGCTGCCCTCGACCGGCTGCTGGCGCTGCTCCGGATCCCGTCGATCTCGACCGACCCCGCCTACAAGGCCGATTGCGACGCCGCCGCCGACTGGTTGGTGCAAGACCTCGCCACGATCGGCTTTACGGCAGAGAAACGCCCGACCCCGGGGCATCCGATGGTGGTGGCGCATGGCGGCGACGGCGGGCCACACCTTCTGTTCTACGGTCACTACGACGTACAGCCGGTCGACCCGCTGGAGCTCTGGGACAGCCCGCCCTTCGAGCCCGCACTGGAAGACACGCCCAACGGCACAGTGATCCGCGGCCGCGGCACCTCCGACGACAAGGGCCAGCTGATGACCTTCGTGGAGGCGATGCGGGCCTGGGTCGCCGAGCACGGCGAGCTGCCGTGCAAGATCACCATCTTCCTCGAAGGCGAGGAGGAATCGGGCTCGCCCTCGCTGGTGCCGTTCATGAAGGAGAACGCCGAGGAGCTGACCGCCGATTTCGCAATGATCTGCGACACGGGGCTTTTCGAAGGCCGGGTTCCGGCGATCACCACGATGCTGCGCGGGCTTGTGGCGGAGGAAGTGATCCTGAAGGCCGCGAGCCGCGATCTGCATTCGGGCATGTACGGCGGCCTCGCGCGCAATCCGATCCACCTCATGGCGCAGATCCTCGCCGATCTGCACGACGAGACCGGCCGGGTCACGCTCGACGGGTTTTACGACGGCGTGCCGGAGCTGCCAGGCGAGATCCGCGCCCAATGGCAGGGGCTCGGCTTCGACCACGCGGGCTTTCTCGGCGATGTCGGGCTATCGGTGCCCGCAGGCGAACAGGACCGCACGCCGCTCGAAATGATCTGGTCGCGCCCCACCGCCGAGGTGAACGGGATCACCGGCGGCTATACCGGCGAAGGTTTCAAGACCGTGCTGCCGGCCGAGGCGCGCGCCAAGGTGAGCTTCCGCCTGGTCGGCACCCAGGACCCCGAGGCGGTGCACGCGGCCTTCGTGAAACATGTCGAAAGCCGCCTGCCCGCGGATGTCACCGCCGAATTCCCCCTCGGCCACGGCGCGCCCGCGAGCCGGATGCCGACCGACGATCCGGGATTCGAGACGGTGCGCGGCGCCTTGACGGACGAATGGGGCGTGGAGGCGGCCTTCGTCGGCAGCGGCGGGTCGATCCCGATCGCCGGACATTTTCAGGACATCCTGGGCATGACCTCGATGCTGGTCGGGTTCGGGCGCGACGACGACGCGATCCATTCGCCGAACGAGAAATACGATCTCGATAGCTTTACCAAGGGCGCGCGGAGCTGGGCGCGGATCCTGGCGGCGCTGTCGGGGAAAGGCTGAGGCTTTTCGGGCTGGCCAGAAAGCCGATCCCGCCCGCCTGACGGCGGGACGCCTGCGGCGGGCGGGGGGGGCCGGCGCTGCGCGCCGGCGTGGCGGGGGCTGCGCCCCCGGGGTGCCCGGTTGCACCACGGGGTTCAGCGGGGTCCCTGCCCGCCCATGAGGTGGGTGCACCACCTCACGGCCCGAGTGTCGCGCCGCCGTCCGTCGCGCGACGTTTCACAGGTGTCGGGGGTACGCGGTGCATCCGCCCGCGCGGTCCGATCCCGCCCGGCGGACCCGGATCACGCTTGCGGGCGGTGGCTGGCCATCCGGGCGAGCTTCGCCAGCAGCAAAACCCAGGGGATCCCATGAAACGCCAGGTCGAAGATGTCGATCGGCCGCGTCAGTGCCCCGGCAGCCAGCATCTTGAGCTTCTCCCAGATATGCGGCTCAGGTGTGAACGGCGCGAGCCCGAGGGTGGCCGCGATCAGCACCAGGGTGCCGAGGGGAAGCTGGTCGAGGATGGCGAGGGCGCGGGTCATGCTGTCTCCGGTATTCGGCCACCGGGTAGCGCGGCGGCCTGCGGATGGCCAGCCCGGGAACGCACAACATTTTGTGAATGTGACATCGAAGGGCGGCCTCACGTATGCCCTGAACCGGCACCGGGAACGCCGTAAGCTTAAAGGAGAAGTGGCGCGGTTGACGGGACTCGAACCCGCGACCCCCGGCGTGACAGGCCGGTACTCTAACCAACTGAGCTACAACCGCGCGTGCGGCGGGATTTAGGCGGTGCGCGGGCTGGCGTCAATGGCAAATGGGTACGTGCGGCGAGGCGGTCCCGGACAGGGTCTACCCTGGGCGGATGGAGCGCGCCGGGCAGGGTGTTATTTCAACGGGTGGCGACACGCGCGCCGCTTTGCTCCTGCGGATCGGATCCGCCCCGCTGGGCCGCGCGCACTGCGCCGGATGCGCCCCACCCGTGAAGACGCCTGCGCAGGCGTCGCCGTCGGATCCGACAGACGCCAACACGGACCACGGCCCTGAGGTGGCCCTGAGGTGGCCCTGGCCCGTCGGAGGCTCATATGCGCGGAGAGTATTTACGACCACGTCCGGTCGATCATCGGCAGCGGTGGCGCGGTTGACGGGACTCGAACCCGCGACCCCCGGCGTGACAGGCCGGTACTCTAACCAACTGAGCTACAACCGCTCGCTGCCGTTGCGCCAAATGGCGCCTTTGTTCAACGCGCCCTTGGGCGCGCCGTGAAGCCGGGTATTAGGCCCCCGGCAGCGGGGCGTCAAGCGGTTCGTGGCCAAGGGGTGGAGTTTTTTCGGTCCGCCGCCGCTCGGCAAGCGCGGCGTCACGGCTCCCCGCCCGGGGCCGGTCCGGGCTTGCCCCGGGGCTGGCCCGGGTCTGGCCTGAGTCTGGCCCGAGTCTGGACTGTTTCTGGACTGGTTCTGGCCCGCCAGATCCCCCGTCCGGCAGCCGCATTTGCAGACGGCCACCCGGCTCAGCGGACGTTCCATCGCCCGCAAGCGGGCCTGGAAGCCGGCGCCCCCCCGGGCCCCAAGGGGTGAGTCGTGGCCGCCCGGATCGGTGGCCTCAAGCGACCAATCAGCCCCGAGATCAAGGTGTGCGTGTCTCAATTATTGAAGAACATTGTACAATTCGCACCTGTTTATGCTATAGGTTCTCCTGTGGAAACAATCCCACCGAAGAATCGGATAAATACAATCCGTATGCTTGCACCGAACATACCTTTGTAGAGATAGTACCACCGAGGGTATGTGTTCAGACATTTGCTAGGGGAAGAGGGGCCGGGGTGTTTACAAGACGGAACCTGATCGTGGGATCGGGGGCGGCACTGGCGTGTGGCGGGCTGATGCCTGCCGCAGGGCTTGCGGCCTCATCGGTCTCCTTGCCGGAAGACTTTGCCAGCGCCCGGCCGGACGCCGTGAAAGCGGGGCCGGCGCGGGGCAATCTCGTTGCCATGACCTTCGACGACGGGCCGCACCCGACGTTGACGCCGGCGCTGCTCGACATGCTGAAGGAACGCCGCATCCGCGCGACCTTCTACGTGATCGGCCGCAACGCCGCGCGCTACCCTGACATCATCAAGCGCATGGTCGATGAGGGCCACGAGATCGGCAATCACAGCTGGAGCCATCCGTTCCTGTCGCGGCTCGGCTCGGGCGGGGTATTGCGCGAACTCGACCGCACTTCCGACGCCGTCTACAAGGCGGTGCAGCGGATCCCGACGACCCTGCGCCCGCCCTACGGCGCGCTCACCGACCGCCAGGCGCATTTCATCGCGAAAGATCGCGAGATGCCGACGATCCTGTGGTCGGTCGACCCCGAGGATTGGCGCCGTCCCGGCTCAAGCGTGGTCGCGAGCCGGATCTTGAACCGCACCGGGCCGGGCGCGATCATCCTGACCCACGACATCCATGCGCCGACCGTGCGCGCGATGCCGACGGCGCTGGACGGGCTGCTTGATCGCGGCTTCGAATTCGCCACCGTGTCGATGATCCTCGGCCGGCGGGACTGGTCGAAGCTGCGCTGGCGGCTGCCGCAGGTGGCGGACGCGACGAGCTGAAGCAGGACGGGTTCACAAGGCGGCATGTGGATGGGTGATCCGGGTAATCCGGGTGACCCGTTTGGAAATGCGGTCCTGCATTGTGAAGAACACCGACGGTCCATTGATCTCACGTTGATCGATTGCGGTCATGACGTTTGGGCACCGGGTGGTATTGCGCACGTCTGCAGCGGAGCCGAAGCACCTCCGATTTCCCACTGAAGGAACCGCGCCGGAAACAAAGGTCAGCAACCTGCCGGACGTGTCGAAGGTCGCCGATGGCGGTCTCCTGATGTCGGCGCCGCTCCGAAACCAGTGGCCGGGGGGCGCTCCCGGCAGGGCGCTGGTGCTTGCAGGGCCGCGTCACTGAAAAACAACGAAAAAACGCAGCGGGCCGGTCGGTGCTTCCCGCAAGCAGCGGCGCGAGCCAAGGAGTAGATTGTCGATCAGGCTCGTTTGGGGACCTCGACGTGATGTTGAGGAAAGGGCCTTTCAGTGTCCCCATCCGTCCGGATCCTCCAGTCATCGTGTGGCGTGCCATGGCGACCGCAGGCGCAGAGCTGTGGCACGACGAACGCCTGCGCACACGCCTGTATCACTCCGGCCGGCAGAACCGGTCCCTCAAGGCGGCGACGACGAAAAATGCGCAGCGTTCAATAACGGGAGGCGGTAATCGTGGCGTGACGACGCGCCCGGCCACCCGGCCACCCGGCCCTCTGGGCAGCGCGCGAGGGGCTCACCGCCAGGGCTTCGCGTTTGTCATTGTGTTGATGGTTCTGCGCAGTCGCGACGGGTCGAAACTCCGCTGGCGGCCGGCGCGGGCGGGTGCAGCACAGAGCTGACGCCCGACCCGGCCCGCAACAGCGGCCTTACGACGGTCTCTTCGAACCTCTCGACAAACCACTCACCCGACAGCGCCGCCAAGAGCCTTCCGCGGGCCTGTTCGGCGATCCGCCGGCGCAGGGGCTCGTCGTCGAGATACCGCGCGGCAACCTCGGCCAGATCGGAATAATCCCAGGCCACAGGCACATAGGTCTCCCCGGGCACGAACAGGTCCGGCGCGGTTTCGACATGCTCCATCGACGGCTTCACCAGCAGCGCACCTGCCAGGATGCTCTCGAAGTCGCGCCAGCAGATCTCGCCGTACCCGAACGGGCTGAGCGAGATCCGGCTGCGTTGGAGTTCCCCGGTGTAGGCCGCCTGCGACACCCGGTCGGTCGGCGCGTGGACCCGGAAGTCATCCGCCAGGGTCTCGGCCCGCCGCACCGCCGCATCTCGCATCGGGAAGGTCCAGACCGCATCCGCGACACTGGCCCGGCAAAGGATGTCGATGTCTTTGCGGTCATGGTCGGGACGCGGCAGGCGACGCGAAAGCGCGGCGATCTTGTCATCCAACGCAATGTTCCAGCCGACCCGGATCTTCGCCGCGTCCGCCGCGGGAAGACCGCCCGACCGCGGAATCATATCGCCCTTGAAAGACTGGCCGTAGGTACGCGCAACGTGGTCCGTCAGGTTTGATTTCCCGATGGTTTCGCGCCCGTAGGCGGCGCGATCGCGATAGGCGTGTTTCTTCACACAGATGTCGGCGGCCGCAAGCGCATCGCCCCAAAGCACCCCAAGGTCGTCGTCACCGTCGAACAGTATGATTTTCACGCCGCGGGCGCGAATGGGCGCGACCACGTCCTCAAGCAACACACCGATGTCATGTGCGGATGCGTCGAAATCCAGCATCAACCCGAGCGCCGCCGCACCATCGAGCGCCCCGGGTCCGGCCGCAGACAGATCTTCCAGGCTCATCGTCTCGATCACGATCCCGAACCGGCGCGCAAGCAGCGGCGCGTGGCGCAGGATCGGTGCGAATTTCTGATGGGCAGTGTAATGGCGCGCATCGGACGCCAGCACCAGGCGGCGCGGTTGCGACATCGAAAACGCCTGTGCGTTCAGCCGGTACCACACTGGCGCGAGGGCGCTGCTGGACAGGCGGCGAGACACGCCATTGACAAGATCACCGGGAAGAAACCGCATTGCTGCCAAACACCTTGAAGCACCGTTACGAAAGGAACCACCTGTCGGGTAGCACGCATCCGATAGCCGCGTAATGGGTTCATCCGTCGCAGTTTTCCCCTGGATCTTCTTGGGCCCGTGTCGTCGCATCACGAAAAACCGCGACTGCGGTGGTGGGTGATGAGGGACTCGAACCCCCGACATCTTCGGTGTAAACGAAGCGCTCTACCAACTGAGCTAATCACCCGTGCCGGTGCTCATAGCCCCGAGTGGTGGGCGCATGCAAGGGCCGAGCGCTTTCGCGGCCCGGTGCTTTGCGCGTATCCCTTGAGGCGGGCGCGAAATCCGTACGGATTTCGACACGGAAAACGTCCGTTTTCCGACCCGCTTTTTCTCAAAAAGCGGACCCGGCCCGACCGCTGCGCATCGGCAATAGACCTGGGTCCGGGCCGTCAGGGCGCCAGCGTCTCGTGCACCCCGTCGCGCACCCGGTATACTACCCCCTGCCCGCCCGGCAGCTCGTCGAACCGGTCGAGATCGCGCCCCGTCGCAAGCGTGCGGATCATCCGCGATGTGATGCCATGGGTGACCAGCACGCTGGGCGCGTTGAGGGTGGCGAGAAAGCCGCGCAGCCGATCGTGCAGCGCCGCGAACCCCTCGCCCCCCGGCGCCAATTCGTAGAAGGCGTAGGGCGAGCTGTCGTCGGGCAGGCCCGACGCCTCGGCGACGTCGTCCATGAGCCACCCCTCCCAGCCGCCGACCCCGATTTCGCGCAGGCGCGGGTCGGGTGTGGCCGGCCAATCCGGGCCGAGCATGAGCCGCGCCGTCGCCAGGGCGCGGCCAAGCGGGCTCACGTAGGCCGCATGGGTCGCGGGGCCGATCGCTTCGCGCGCCAGCACCGCCCCCATCGCGCGGGCCTGGTCCCTGCCCTTCGCGGTCAGGGGCGAATCCCCGTGCCCCTGCCAACGGCGCTCGAGGTTCCATTCCGTCTGTCCGTGACGGATAACGATCAGGTCTGGATACATGGGCAGGGTTCCATCAGACGCCGGTCAGGGTTGTCCGCGTCCGCTCGGTCCGGGTCAGTCCGGTGGCACCGGAGGGCATCCGGTGGCACCGGAGGGAATGGTGGGTGATGAGGGATTTGAACCCCCGACATCTTCGATGTGAACGAAGCGCTCTACCACTGAGCTAATCACCCGACGTGCGCGGCTTTTAGCTTTCCTCCGCGGGCTTCGCAAGAGGGTCTCTGGCCTTTGTTCCGGGCTTTTTTCGGTTCAATTTGCACACCACGACGTCGGCCCCCGCCTGGGCCTTGCGCCGCTGCACCTTCATCGTACCGAGAGCGGGCACCTTGAGGGTTTCGCCGGCCACAAGGGCTGCGCCGACCTCGTTGAGCAGCGCATCCATCACCGCGCGCACCTCCGGGCCCTTGACGCGGCCGGTCCGGGCCTTGACCCGGGTGAAGAGCTCTTTCTTGGTCACCACCGGGGGGCCGTCGCCTGGATGCGTTTTGCCTCGGTCCGAGGGCTTGTCCGGGCTGGTTCGCGCTGGCTTCGCCCCGGCGGATTTCGTCTTGGGCATCGGCGGCAGTTCCGACAACGGGTCCGACGCCGGGCGCGATCGGCCGACCGGTTGTTTGTTGCCGGGGGTCCCGACTGGGGGTTTCGGTGTCGTCATGCGCGGTTCCCTCGCGTTGTCATGCGGTCTCGGTCGACCAGGTGAGGCGCTCAGGAGGACGCGCCGCTCGGCACGTCCCCACCCGGGGGCGCGCCCCCCGGCGTCAATGCGCGACGGGCGCTTTCGCGGCCTCGCCCGCGGCCAGCGCACTGGCCGCGGCCTCCTCGGCCGCCTCGTCCCATTCCACCGGTTCGGGCTGGCGCACCAGGGCCCGGTCAAGCACGTCGCGCACGTGCGCCACGGGAACGATGGTGAGCCCGTTCTTCACGTTGTCCGGGATCTCGGCGAGGTCCTTCTCGTTCTCCTGCGGGATCAGCACCGTCTTGATCCCGCCACGCAGCGCCGCGAGCAGTTTCTCCTTGAGCCCGCCGATCGGCAGCACATTGCCGCGCAACGTCACCTCGCCGGTCATGGCAATGTCCTTGCGGACCGGGATCTGGGTCAGCACCGAGACGATGGAGGTCACCATCGCGATACCCGCCGACGGACCATCCTTGGGCGTAGCACCTTCGGGCACGTGCACGTGGATGTCCCACTTTTCGAACTTCGGCGGCTTCACCCCGATTTCGGGGGCGATGCTCCGCACGAAGCTTGAGGCGGCGTCGATCGATTCCTTCATCACGTCGCCGAGCTTGCCGGTGGTCTTCATCCGGCCCTTGCCCGGCAGCCGCAGCGCCTCGATGGACAAGAGATCGCCGCCGACCGAGGTCCAGGCCAGCCCGGTCACGGCACCGATCTGATCTTCCTGCTCGGCGAGCCCGTAGCGGAACTTCTGCACGCCGAGGAACTCCTCGAGCACTGCGGAGGTCACCGACACGCTCTTGGTTTCGCCGCGCACGATCAGCGTCACCGCCTTGCGGGCGCATTTGGCGATCTCGCGTTCGAGGTTCCGGACCCCGGCTTCGCGGGTGTAGTAGCGGATGATGTCGGTCAGACCTTCATCGGTCATCTCGAACTCGCCCTTGCGCAGCCCGTGCGCCTTGATCTGCTTCTCGATCAGGTGCTGACGCGCAATCTCGCGCTTCTCGTCCTCGGTGTAGCCGGCGAGCGGGATGATCTCCATCCGGTCGAGCAGCGGGCTCGGCATGTTGTAGGAGTTCGCCGTGGTCAGGAACATCACGTTCGAGAGGTCGTATTCCACTTCGAGATAGTGGTCGACGAAGGTGTTGTTCTGCTCCGGGTCCAGCACCTCGAGCATGGCCGAGGCCGGATCGCCGCGGAAATCGTGCCCCATCTTGTCGATCTCATCGAGCAGGATCAGCGGGTTAGTCGACTTCGCCTTCTTCAGCGCCTGGATGATCTTGCCCGGCATCGAGCCGATATAGGTGCGCCGGTGGCCGCGGATCTCGGACTCGTCGCGCACACCGCCCAATGAGATGCGGATGAATTCGCGCCCGGTCGCACGCGCGACCGATTTCCCGAGCGAGGTCTTGCCCACGCCCGGCGGCCCGACCAGGCACAGGATCGGCCCCTTGAGCTTTTTCGAGCGCTGCTGCACCGCGAGATACTCGACGATGCGTTCCTTCACCTTCTCGAGCCCGTAGTGGTCGGCGTCGAGCACCTTCTGGGCGTTGTTCAGGTCCTTCTTGACCCGGCTCTTGATGCCCCACGGGATCGCCAGCATCCAGTCGAGGTAGTTGCGCACCACGGTGGCTTCGGCCGACATCGGCGACATGTTCTTGAGCTTCTTGAGCTCGCCTTCGGCCTTTTCTCGCGCTTCGTCGGAGAGCTTGGTCTCGGCGATCCGCGTCTCCAGCTCGGCAACCTCGTTCTGGCCCTCGTCGTTCTCGCCGAGCTCCTTCTGGATCGCCTTCATCTGTTCGTTCAGGTAGTACTCGCGCTGCGTGCGCTCCATCTGGCTCTTCACGCGGGTCTTGATCTTCTTCTCGACCTGCAGAACGCTCATCTCGCCCTGCATCAGCCCATAAACCTTCTCCAGCCGCTCGGCGACCGAGAGGGTTTCCAGAAGTTCCTGTTTCTGCGCGACTTCCACGCCAAGATGGCCTGCCACGAGGTCGGCGAGCTTGGCCGACTCATGGGTGTCGGACACCGCAGCGAGCGCTTCTTCGGGGATGTTCTTCTTGACCTTGGCGTAGCGCTCGAATTCCTCGTTGACCGTGCGGGTCAACGCTTCGGCCGAGGCCGGGTCGCCAAGGGTCTCTTCGATCGCCATGGCTTCGGCCTCGAAAAACCGCGGGTTCTCGACGAACTCGGTGATCTTCACCCGGCGCTGGCCTTCGACCAGCACCTTCACCGTGCCGTCGGGCAGCTTGAGCAGTTGCAGCACGTTGGCCAGCACGCCCACACGGTAGATCGCGTCCGCTTCCGGGTCGTCCATCGAGGGGTCGATCTGGCTGGCCAGCAGGATCTGCTTGTCGTCCGCCATGACCTCTTCGAGAGCCTTCACGCTCTTCTCGCGGCCGACGAAAAGCGGCACGATCATGTGCGGGAACACCACGATATCGCGCAACGGCAGCACGGGATGCAGAGAGGACGTTTGCTCGGTCATTTTTTTTTCCTTATTATGGCAGGCAGACCGGCCCCGTAACGGCTGCGCGTCCTGCCTCCTGTTCGCGGGTGTAAAGGTGGGGTGTGCCCCCCGCCGTTTCAACCGCCTGCTCTCGCCGCCATTGTGCCCGTCCCGGCGCCCGGCGGCAAGGGCCGGGGCGTTGTTGCGGGGCAGTGGGCCGGCAAACGGGTGTCTTGGGCGACACCGGAAAGGTCCCGATGCCGGGACGCGGGCAAAGCTGCCCCGCCGGCAACCGGGCCTTAACTCTCCTGGCGCTATGATCGGGGCGGGATCCTGCACGATGTGGGACGCCGCCTGCCATCTTCACTGGACGTAGACCCATGCCGATCCGCCTGATGCGCAAGCTCTTGCGCGAACGCCGCCGCATCGCCCTGGTTGCCATCCTGCTGTTCGCGGCGTTGCGGCTCGCCGGTCCCGCCCCGGTTGCCCAGCCCCTGCCCGCCGCCGCGCTCGCGCTTGGTCTGGGGTGGCTTTTCGGGGTCGTCGCCGTCCTCACCCCGGGCCTTCGCGGCTGTTGCGAGGCTGTGGCTCTGGCGGGGCTCGCTTTCGCCGGGCTCGTCCGGGCCCTTCCCGGCAGCGCCCTGGATCTCGCCGGGCCTGCTGGCGACACGCCGCTCGCGCTCGGCTGCGGGGTCGGCCTTTTCGCCCTTGTCCTGGGCATGCGCCGCGCCCTTGTCGTGCTGCCCCAGCCGCGCCTGCCCAACCGCCGGTTCAAGGCACGCGCCGGGTCGCGGGTCGACATCTCGCGGCTGTGGTACGGGCTCGTGCCCACACCCGCGCAGGCCGCGCGCTACGGCGATCCCGATCTGGTGGCGATCGAAGACATGAGCCTGTGCCTCGGCCGCGTCCGGCTGGTCACCCAGGCCGCGCCGGAACCGCCGCGCGAGACCCATCTGCAGATCCTCGAAGTCGAGGCCCCGTTTCATATCCGGCTGCGCGCCTGCGAAGGAGACGGGCGCGGTGTGATGGGCGCAACGGGGGTGAGCGAGATCTTTCTGATCGAGCTGGGGCCAAGGCGTCTTGTGCTCTTTGCTCACGAGTTCCCCGAAATGCCGCTCGGGCGCGCCATCCTCGCCTGGCTCGACGACACACCCGGTCGGTTGCTCGACCGGCGGCTGGCAATCATCGAGCGGCGCGCCCGGATCGAAGACGCAGGCTCCAAGGCGCCCGGCGCAGACCCTGCCGGGGCGAGGCCTCATGCCGGCTGGGACACCGACGCGGCGCGCGACGCGCCCACGGCACCGGCGCATCCGACCAACCAGCGCCGCGCCCCTTGAAGCTGCCGCCGGGGACCAGGACCGGGACGGAGACCAGGACCGGGGACCAGGACCGGGGACCAGGACCGGGGACCACGACCGGGGACCAAGACCGGGGACGGACGCCGCGCGCATACCGCAGATACCACCACCGCACGCTCCCACATCAGTCCCGGGGACCAGGCGGACTGACACCGGGATTGCCGCGCAGATTGACACCGGCGATTGCCACGGCAGGTCAAACGGCGCCACCGCACGTGATCGAGCGGCCCTGTTCACCTTTGCCGAAGCCGCAACCGGCGACCCCGGAGCACCCGGACCCCGGGCCCGGTTAACCCTGTCGCAATTGTTCGCGCGATAAACAGGTTTGGAACAAACTGCGACCAAGCCCGGCTGTCAGTCTACCGTCGAACCCGGTACCGGACCTGCGCATGCTGACACTCTACCGCCGCCAGATCTACCATGACCGCCGCCGTATCGCCCTTGCGGCTGTCCTGACCCTCGCGGCCGGACACTTCTTCGGCGACCTCTTGCCCGACCCGCTCTCCATTGCCACCGAAACCCTGTTGGCGCTCGCGTTTCTCGCGCTCATCCCGGTGTTCACCGCGCATTTCCGGGCCAAGCGCCACTGGGTCGAGATCACCGCCATCGGCACCCTCATCGTCACCCTGACGGGCAGTCTGTTTCCGTCCGGGGTGTTCGGTTGGCACGGCCTGGCAGTCATGCTCTTGTTGCAGATCCCCGCCTTTTGCGCGCTGCTCCTGGGCCTCAAACAGCTCATCTACGGTCCCTGGTCCGACAGTTTCGCCCCGCGCCGCCGCTACCTGATGGAGACCACCCTGTGCTCCCGCCTGCCCGTCGATGAGCTGTGGTACGGGATGGTCCCCATTCCGGGCTTCGCCGACCGCAACCCCGACCGCGACGTGGTTTCGATCGAATTCGCCGACGCTTGCAAATCGGTTGTCCGGCTCACCACCTGGGTACCACCGCACGCTGGTACCGGCGAGGTCTTGCTCGAGTTCCACGAGATCACGGCATTGAAACACGCCCGGTTCCACCTCAAGGTGATGCGTGGCCACACGGCCCCCTGCGCGCAAGGCGAGACCGAGATGGTGTTCGAGGATCGCGGCAGACACCGGGTCGTCCACCTGCGCCACAAGGTCACCGGTTTGTCCCCGCGCCGTGCCATCCTGGGCTATTTCGACGACACCTTCGGTCGGCTGATGACGGCCCGCCTCAACGCGATCGAGACCCGGGTGGCCACCGGCCGACCGGCCAAAGCCGTGAGCGGCTTCACCTGCTGGCTCCGGCCTGGCGCGGAGGTCGATCTCGCGCGCGATACCGACACCACCGGGTACCGAACCGCCTACGGCCGCCAACGCAGCGCCGACGAGACCAAGGCGCTTCAGACCCTCGGCCGGATCTGAGCCGCGCGGACCAGGGCCCGAGGCACCCGGCGGGCGCACCATCGCGGCCCCGGTGGAGCACAGTCGAGCACAGTTGGGCACGGTGGCGCACGGTGGCGCACGGTGCGCCCGGTGGCGCACGGTGGCCCCTTGTGGCACCGCCCCGTGCCCCGCGCCGCCACCCGAAACCGTGACCTGGCCCAGCCTGGGCCCCGCCTGGCCCCGCCTGGCCCCGTCTGGCCCCGTCTGGCCCCGTCTGGCCCCGTCTGGCTCTGCGGCTCACAGCGGCTCGATGTCACCCGCCGCACGCGTCGCATGGAAGTCCGCCTCGAAAGCGGCGAAGCGCCCGGCTGCGATCGCCCCCCGCATCCCCTCCATAAGCTCCTGATAGTAATGAAGGTTATGCCAGGTGAGCAGCATCGAGGCGATGATCTCGCCGGAGCGGAACACATGGTGGAGATAGGCGCGTGAGTAGTTCTGGCAGGCCGGGCAGGTGCAGGCCGCGTCCAGCGGCCGGGGATCGTCGGCGTGGCGGGCGTTCTTGATGTTGACCTGGCCGCGGCGCGTCCAGGCCTGGCCGGTGCGCCCAGAGCGCGACGGCAGCACACAATCCATCATGTCCACCCCGCGCTTCACCGCGCCGAGGATGTCGTCGGGCTTGCCGACGCCCATGAGGTAGCGCGGCGCGTCTTCGGGCAGCATCGCGGGCGCATAGTCGAGCACGCCGAACATCGCCGCCTGCCCCTCGCCCACCGCGAGCCCGCCGATGGCATAGCCATCGAACCCGATCGCCCGCAACGCCGCGGCCGATTCCGCGCGCAACGCTTCGGTGACCCCGCCCTGCTGGATCCCGAACAGCGCATGCCCCGGCCGGTCGCCGAACGCCTCCTTGGACCGCTCCGCCCACCGCATCGACAGCCGCATCGAGGCGGCGACCTCGGGCTCCTCCGCCGGCAGCGCCGGGCATTCGTCGAACGCCATGACGATGTCGGAGCCGAGCAGCTTCTGGATTTCCATCGAGCGCTCGGGCGTGAGCACATGGCGCGAGCCGTCGATATGCGAGCGGAAGGTCACCCCCTCCTCGGTGAGCTTGCGAAGCTCCGCAAGGCTCATCACCTGAAAGCCCCCCGAATCGGTCAGGATCGGCTTGTCCCAGTTCATGAAGGCATGCAGGCCCCCCAGCCGCGCGATCCGCTCGGCGCCGGGGCGCAACATCAGGTGGTAGGTGTTGCCGAGCAGGATGTCGGCCCCCGTCGCCGCCACGCTCTCGGGCAACATCGCCTTCACCGTGGCCGCGGTGCCGACGGGCATGAAGGCGGGCGTGCGGATCTCGCCGCGGGGCGTCGAAATCACCCCGGTCCGCGCGGCACCGTCTTTGGCGTGAAGGGCGAAAGAGAAGCGTTGGGCCATCGGGGTTCCTCGTCTTGCCCGGGCGGTTTGGCACGAAAACGCCGCGCGCCACAAGCGTGGGTCGGAACGAAACCCGGGCGCGTTCGCGCCCCAGCCCGCAGACTCCGGCCCGCAGACTCCGGCCCGCAGACCCCGGCCCGTCCGTGATCCGCGCCGATCATCGCGGTCATGCCCCGGTGCGGCCCATATCGCCGGACGATCAGCGTGTGGCCAATCCTGATATCGACCCCGGGGCGCAGGCCCCGCCGGCAGCGGCACCCGCGCGTGTCGGGCTGAAAAGGTCGAACGGGTTTTGGGTCGGGATGCAGGCATCAATCACGTCGTGCCGCGCGCGGCAAGCCGATCCGGTACAGCCGATCCGGTGCAGCCAATCCGGCCAGCGATGCGGCGCCGCAGGGCGCACCTACGTCGCCGCGATCGGGATCTGTGGGGGGGGCCGTGTCGAAGCGGTCGTACCCGGCGCGCGCGCCAAGCCGCACGAGACCGGCCAGAAGCGCAGCGCTCCAACCCTCCCGCAAACCTGGGCTCCGCGCTCCGGATCCGCCGGTCCGGTCTCACCCGCCAGCCGCCTCAACCCCCGACACGGGATACGCCGCCGCCAACCACCCCAGATAGCTTCAGCGCCGGGGCTCCGGCTCAGCCCGCGACCAAGGCGTCAAGCTTCGCCGCGCAGATGAAATCGTTCATCGACAACCCGCCGACCGTGTGGGTCCACCACGTGACCTCGCACCAGCCCCAGCCGAAACAGATGTCGGGATGGTGCCCCTCGCGTTCGGCGAGAAAGGCGGCGGCGTTCGCCAGCATGTGCGCGGCCGGGTAGCCCGCGACTTTTAACCGGCGGCTGAGGCGGTCGCCGGTCGATTGCCAGTCCGCCGCGAGCTGGCGGCTGAGGTCTTCAACCTGCTCCGGGGTGAGCGCCGGGCTCCCTTTCGGAAGATCCTCACACTTGAGCGTCGTCAGATCCACTTCCATCAGCCATGCCTCCCAGCTCTGCGCGCCCAAGTGTAGCCGCCCGCGCCACCGCAATCCAGTGTGGCGCCCTGCGCCCGGGGGTGGACAGCCCGGCGGCAATCCTTATATGAACACTCAGGTTTATGGGCAGGTTTATGGGACAGACGCGATGAACACCGAGACACAGCCGATGGAAGGCGCCGCGCTCATCCGGCCTTCGACGACCGAGCACCCGCTCTACGAGAAGGTGGTCGAGGCCTGCCGCACGGTCTATGACCCCGAAATCCCGGTCAATATCTACGACCTCGGACTGGTCTACACGATCGAGATCTCGCACGAGGGCATGGTCGACCTGATCATGACGCTCACGGCGCCGGGCTGCCCGGTCGCGGGCGAGATGCCGGGCTGGTTGCAGGATGCGGTCGGGCCCGTCGAGGGCGTGCAACAGGTCAATGTCGAGATCACCTGGGACCCGCCCTGGGGCATGGACATGATGTCGGACGAGGCCCGGCTGGAGCTTGGGTTCATGTGACCATCGGCCGGCGTCTGCGCCGGCCAAATGTCAGACGTGGGGCCGCGCCAGGGCGCGGCCTTTTGTTGCGGAGACCTATTCGGACCGCGCGCCCGCCAGACCGCCCGCCAGAACGCCCGCCAGACCGCCCGCCCCCGCGGCCTCGACCCCGCGCCGGGCCGGGGTGCCATCGCAAGCCCCACCGCGTGCCAGTTTGCGGCGCCCGAACAGCGCCGCGCGCACCCGCAGAACGCGGCGGCGGCGGCGCCAATGCCGGGCGGACGCGACCCGGCCCGCGATGATCTCGGCCTCGCGGCGCGCCGTGCCACCGGCCGGCTGCTGTTCGAACGGCGATGAACCTAGGGGTGTCAGGATCTGGGGCATTTGATCCTCCTTTCGTTCCTGTTGGTTTCGTGGAAAATGAACGCAACGGCCGCCTTGTAAAACTGGCGATCCGCGCAACAGGACTTGCAGAAATGAAAAGCAGCCCCGGCCTCGACGATTTTGCCCTGTTCCTCGCCGTAGCCGATGCCGGCGGGCTCGCGGGCGCGGCGGAGACCACCGGCGTCTCGGCGCCGACCCTCTCGCGCCGCCTCACAGCGTTGGAGCGCAGCCTGGGCGAGACCCTGTTCCAGCGCGGCGCGCGGGGCTATGCGCTGACCGCCCGCGGGCGCGCCCTGCTCACGGAGGTCGAACCGCTCCGCACGCTCGCGCAGCGCCTGCGGGCCTTCGGCGCGGGCGAGACGCGCGCCCGGGTACGGATCACCGCGGGCCACTGGACCAGCCACTTCCTCGCCTGCAATCTGGTCCGGGTCTGGTCCCCGGACGCACCCTGGGTGCCGGAACTGCTCGCCTCCAACGCCAACCTCGACATCGCGCGCCGCGTCGCCGACATCGGCATCCGCAATCGCCGCCCCGAACAGAGCTGGCTGGCAGGGCGGCGCACGGCCTGGATCGACTATGCGCAATACGCGGCCGGACCGCAGATCAAAGGCTACCTCACGGTCAGCGAAGAAACCCCGACCGCGCCGGCGGACCGCTGGCTCGCCGCCCACCACGGCGACGAGATCGTGACCCGGGCCTCCAACAGCCGGGTGTTGCTCGACCTCGCCCGCGCCGGGCTTGGCCGGGTGGTCTTGCCGAGCTTCATCGGTGAAGACGCCGGCGGCGTCGTCCGGGTTTCACAAAAACTCGACGCGCTGGGGCACGAGGAATGGCTGGTCGCCCATCACGAGGCCCGCCATGACCCGCCGGTGCGCATAGCACTCGACGCGCTGGCGACGCTGCTGACCGACACCGCCCTGCGCCCGCCCCTGCCCTGACTGTCGCCCCCGACATCACCCCCTGCGTCACCCCCGGCGTCACCCCCGACGCTTGCCCTTGGCCGGGAACGGGTGCAGGTATCGCCGAGCGACGAAAGGGACCAGATGACCGAGCTTGAGAAGATGCGGGCAGGCGACCCCTACCGCGCGGGCGACCGCGAACTGGTGGCGATGCGCAAGCGCGCCCAGCGGCTGATGCGCGACTACAACCACACCGTCTACGGCGACGACCTCGTG
>Ga0209121_10001219_pt1 | contig 26954 bp, 29 predicted proteins | sample Cruoilmetagenom3_FD_187292 | JGI IMG/M metagenome (GOLD analysis project Ga0209121, IMG submission 187292) | Oil polluted marine microbial communities from Coal Oil Point, Santa Barbara, California, USA - Sample 3 (SPAdes) (version 2) | ecosystem: Environmental > Aquatic > Marine > Oil seeps ...
CCTCCCCCACCCATCGTACCCGGGGGTTTTCCGTGGGGATGCCCAGGCTTCTCTTATCGGCCATCCAGAGCTCACAACCTGAAATCTCAGCCAGGGCAAGGTAAGCGGCAGATGAAACCTGGGGGAGGTTTAGCTCCCCGGAAAGCTCCCAGGCGCGGGCCCACAGCTCCGGCGTATCGTAAAGCTCAAGCCCCATACTTAAGAAAAGGGAGAAGGCTTTGTCCCCTTCCTCCGGGGTGAGCCTTCCCCGGAATACCTGCGCGCGGAGAATGGACATCACTTCCTCGGTCAAAAAAGAGGGGGCCAGGACTTGCACCCCTTCTCTCTCCCATTTCTGGTATAAGATGCTGGCGGCCGGGCTTTCCGGCGTGGGCAAAATCCAGCTTAAGACCAGGCTTGATTCCACGCACACCTTCATTTAAGCTCTCCCCTCATATTCTCTGAGCAGTTGGCTCAGGTCAAATCTCATTCCCGTCCTTTCCCTGATTTCCTCCTGGAGCTCTCTGGCTTCTTTCATAAACCCCGTTCTAAGCGTGCTTCCTCGGGGCTTTTTTTTGTGGGGCGAGGGCAAAAGCTGTAAGTCTCTCTCCTTAATGAAGAGCTGGTTACCCAGCTTTTGGGCGGGGAGCTTTCCTGACCACACCCACCGCCTGACCGTCTCCTCCCCCACCCCACGTGAGCGGGCAACGTCCTTCACCGTAATCAACCCCGTGAGGTATTCCATCAAAATAAAGCTGTTGTAGTTTACTACAATACTAGAAACCTTGTCAAGTTTTGTGCCTCGCCACCTGAAAAAATAAGTGGGGTCGACGGGGATGGAGGCAAAGCTTACAATAGAAATGTATGCCGTTTGAAAGGCCGGCCATCATTCGCCCGCCCAGTGAGCACGCAAGCTATTTCCTTCCTCTGACCAGCGGCTGCTCCAATCACACCTGCACCTTCTGTGGCTACTACGGGTCAAGGCTTAAGCTGAGGGAGGCTGACGAAGTCAAAGAGGAAATAGACGCTCTGGCCCTGTACATGAAACACGGCATCCGCTTACCTTCCATGCCTGATATAGTGTATGAAATAGCCGACATGTGGGACGGAAGAAGGGTATTCCTTCAGGATGGAGATGCTTTAGTCTATCCCTTCCTTAAGTTAAAGGAGGTGCTGGCGTGCGTTAAGGAAAGACTGCCTTATGTGGAGCGGGTGGGTATCTACGCCACTCCCCAGGATGTCTTGCGCTTGGGGCTGGATGAGCTCCGGGAGCTTTGGGAGTTAGGGTTGGGCATCATCTACATGGGGATAGAAAGCGGAGATGACGAGGTGCTGCAAATGGTGAGTAAGGGAGTGGAAAGCCGCAGTATAGCGAAAGCAGGAAAGAGAGTAAGGGAAGCGGGAATTGCTCTTTCGGTTACCATCATCCTGGGGTTGGGAGGGGTTGAGAGAACCCAGGACCACGCCCTGAACACCGCCAGGATATTAACTGAGGTCGACCCTGACTATGGAGGGGCATTAACGCTCATGCTCATCCCCGGTACACCTCTTTACGAGGAGAAAAGTGAAGGCAGCTTTCATCCTCTATCTCCGTTTGAATCTCTCAGGGAGCTCAAGGTTATAGTGGAGAACTCCAAGTTCAGTAACTGTTTCTTCAGCTCAATGCATGCCTCAAATTATGTTGCCATCCGGGGGAGGCTACCTCAGGATAAAGGAAAGATGCTTCATACTTTAGAGGATATTATCGAGGGGAAAGACGCTTCCCGCCTCCGCCCTGAATTCATCCGGGGTCTATAAGCTTTATGAAATTTCATCCTGCGTATGTAGTCCTGCCTGCAGTCATCTTTGCCCTGTCTATTGCTATCTGTGTCGTCCTCATTCCTCACATTGAGGGAGAGAAGATAGCTATAAGCTTCAACTTTGATGGTGAGCCCCAAACATGGAAAAGCTTAACCTGGGCAGTGGTCATATTCTTAAGCCTTCAGGCAGGCATGTTCCTAGCCAGCTTAGCCACGGTGTATTTTGGGAGGGGGGGGGATGAGGAAGGAAAACTCCTGCCCCTGGTGGGCAACTTCCTGGGAGTGGGGCAAGCAGTGGTGGCCATGGTCATGCTGGAGGCCCTGTGGTATAACTCCCACGGGCATCATCTTCTCCCCATAGGGGTCGTGCTTGGAATCATCCTCGCTCTCCTGCTCATAGCCCCCCTGACCTTCTTTATACTCATCTTCTTCCGGATGAGAGAAAAAACATGATAGACATGAATGAGATTTCCTCCCTGTGTAAGAGGAGGGGGTTTGTCTTTCAGAGTGGAGAGATCTACGGAGGGCTGGGATCTGTATTTGACTACGGACCCCTGGGGGTGGAGTTTAAACAGAACATAAAAAATAAGTGGTGGAGGTCAACGGTGCAGGAGAGGGAAGATGTGGTGGGCCTGGACGCCAGCATTCTGGCCCACCCCCAGACCTGGGTAGCTTCAGGGCATATTCAAAGCTTCAGCGACCCCCTGGTGGAGTGTAAGTCCTGCCATTTGAGGTTCAAGGAAGGCGATGTAGAGGGAAGATGCCCGGAGTGTCAGGGAGAGCTTACCTCCCCACGGATGTTTAACCTGATGTTTAAGACCTTCATGGGGCCCGTAGAAGATGAGGCCTCCATGATACATCTTCGCCCGGAGATTGCCCAGGGCATATTCACCAACTTCGGGAATGTTCTGTCTGCCACCCGAAAAAAACTCCCCTTTGGTATTGCCCAGACGGGCAAGTCTTTTCGTAATGAAATCACTACCGGAAACTTCACCTTTCGCACCCGGGAGTTTGAGCAAATGGAGCTGGAATTCTTCATACGGCCGGAGGAGGAATCTTATTGGCTTGACTACTGGAAGGAAGAGAGGCTTAACTGGTATACGGATTTGGGAATAAGAAGGGAAAATCTTCGCCTTCGCCGTCACGAAAAGGAAGAGCTTGCTCACTATGCCCGCGATTGCTATGACATTGAATATCTGTTTCCTTCCGGGTGGGGGGAGATAGAAGGAGTAGCCGGCCGAGGAGATTTTGACCTCCGGAGACACTCTGAAGTAAGCGGGAAGGACCTCACTTATTTTGATGAGGAGAGAGGAGAGCACATCTTTCCCTATGTCATCGAACCATCCTCGGGGGTGGACAGGATAATGCTGGCCCTCCTCATTGATTCTTACCATGAAGAGAAGGTGGAAAGGGAGAAAAGGGTGGTGCTCAAGCTTAAAGCCGAGCTGGCTCCCCTGAAGGCGGCAGTGCTCCCTCTATCCCGAAGGGAGGAGCTTATAAGGCTGGCGTCCGAGGTAAACTTAAGCCTTAAGCCCCACTTTATGACCGCTTACGACGATACGCAGAGCATAGGTCGAAGATACCGCCGCCAGGATGAAATAGGCACTCCGTTTTGCGTTACCATAGACTTCCAGTCCTTAGAGGATAATCAGGTAACCATAAGGGAGCGCGACAGCTTGAGACAAATTAGAATCCCGATTGAGGTGCTGACCACTACTTTAAAGGCGAAATTGAGCGGCGAGCCATTCGATGCCTTGCCTCCGGGCGGAAGCCACTGGCTGGGGTAATGTCAACAACAACACGAATTAGGGAGGATTGAGCCCAGGAAACCCTTTTGACCCCTGAGAAAATCTTCTCCTCTCATTTCACCCTTCCCTTCTGGCTGAACCCTGAGGAGGCCAAGAACGCCCTCGCCCGTCTTTACTCCCACTCTGGCGGGCGATGGTTCGTTCAAGGCCATTACCTCTCCTACTTTTCCCTTCACCTTCCGGGATAGGGGAAGAGACTCACGTATGTTGAGCCTCTTACCTCTCCACCAGGTATAACTCCCCGGCCAGGGGTAAAATGCCTTTACACGGCGATATATCTCCTCTGCTGAAAGGTGAAAATCTATCTCACCGTCCTCCTTTTTGATAATCCTGGAGTAAGTAGCCTTGGCCTCATCCTGGGCCTTGGGGATTATCTTCCCTTTCTCCCACAGGGGCAGGGTTTCTAAGAGGAGATTTGCCCCTAATCTGAACAGGCTTTGGGTGAGGGAAAGAGTGGTATCTTGAGGGAGAATGGGGGTCTCTTTTTGACTCAATATGGGCCCGGTGTCCATCCCCTCATCCAGAAGGATAAGGGTCACCCCGGTTATGCTGTCACCAGAGAGAATGGTGGAGATTACCGGTGAAGGGCCACGGTAGCGAGGGAGGAGAGAAGGGTGAACGTTGATGCAGCCCAGAGAAGGAATAGGGAGGATAGAGGGAGGAATGATCTTACCATAGGCAGCCACCACTATCGCCTGAGGGCAAAGTTTTCCTATTCTCTCCGCCTCTTCCCTTAAGGACGTCGGCTGGTATACTGCGATTCCTTGCGCTTTAGCAGCTACCTTCACCGGAGGAGAAGACAGTTCTCTTCCTCTTCCCTTTGGCTTATCCGGGCCGGTATAGACTGCCACCATCTCATATTCTTCCCGAAGGCAATCAAACACAGGAAGAGAGAAATCTGGTGTCCCCATGAATACTATCCGTAGTTTCCCCATCATCCTATTTTGCGTTATCATTTAGGGAAAGACAAAATGACCCAGATGGAAAAAGCCAGAAGGGAAATCATCTCCCCGGAGATACAAAGGGTATCCCAGAGAGAAGGGGTGGAGGCCAGTTTTATCCTGTCTGGACTCTTGCGGGGAAATATAGTCATCCCCGCCAACCCCAGGCATAAGGGTCTTGACCCCTGTGGAATTGGCCAGGGGCTCGCCACCAAGGTGAACGTGAACCTGGGAACTTCTCAGGGCATAAGCGACACCAAAGGTGAACTTCAAAAGCTGGCCGTGACCTTAAAATATGGCGCGGATACCGTAATGGACCTTTCTACGGGAGAGAATATTTCTGAGGTTCGTCACGCCATCTTAGCTTCTTCTCCGCTTCCGGTGGGGACAGTGCCGGTATATGAGGCAGGCGTGAGGGCCCGTCAAAAATACGGTGCAGTGGTGGAGATGACCCCTGAGGAATTATTCGAGGTCATCGAAGAGCAGGCAGAAGAAGGGGTGGACTTCATGACCGTTCACTGTGGAGTAAACCAGAGGATGCTGTCCCTACTTAAAAAACAGAAAAGACTGACGGGTGTTGTTTCCCGGGGAGGAAGCTTCCATCTGGGATGCATGATTCATCAGGGAAAGGAAAATCCTTTATATGAGAACTTTGACCGCCTGCTTGGGATTGCCCGAAGATATGATGTGACCCTGTCTCTGGGGGATGGGTTTCGCCCGGGGAGCATTGCTGACGCCACCGACCTCCCTCAGGTAGAAGAGCTCATAACTTTAGGGGAGCTCACACAAAGAGCATGGAAGGAAGGGGTTCAGGTTATAATCGAGGGGCCAGGACATCTTCCTCTAAACCAGGTGGTGATGAATGTGAAGCTGGCCAAAAAGCTTTGTCGGGGGGCGCCATTCTATGTGCTGGGCCCTTTGGTGACCGATATTGCTGCCGGATATGACCACATCACGGGGGCCATCGGAGGAGCTATCGCCGCCGCCGCAGGAACAGACTTCCTGTGTTATGTCACCCCCGCAGAGCACTTATCCCTTCCTGATATAGAAGATGTGAAACAAGGGATCATCGCCTCCAAAATAGCCGCCCATGCCGGCGACATCGTCAAGGGAGTAAAAGGGGCAGAGGAATGGGACGGTGAGATGTCAAGAGCAAGAGAGAACCTCGACTTTGAAAAGCAGATAAACCTTTGCCTGGATCCGGAGAATGCCCGTGCCGTCCATTTGCGCTTTCCCTCTGGGCCTACCTGCAGCATGTGTGGCCCTTACTGCGCTATAGCCATGGCCAAAGAATACCCAAGTGAGGTCAATGTTCCATCCCGTAAGTGAAAGTGAGGTAAGCTCCGCTCTCATCCAGAGCTTTTATCCTGAGCTTTTGGAGGATACTCAAAGCGATGTCGTGATTGTGGGTGGGGGGCCCAGCGGGCTCATGGCGGGGAGGGAGTTAGCTCAGGAGGGATGCAAGGTAGTTATCGTGGAGAGGAATAATTACCTGGGAGGGGGGTTCTGGGTAGGGGGCTACTTTATGAACCGGATCGCCATAAGTGCTCCCGCTCATAAGATTTTGCAGGACCTGGGTGTGCCCTTAAAGGAGGTGAGACCAGGTCTATACACTGCTCTGGCCCCTTCCGCTTGCTCCAAGCTTATCTCTGCTTGCTGCGACTCGGGGGTAAAATTCTTAAGCCTGACCCTCCTGGAGGACGTGATCTTGAAGGAAGGCAGGGTGGGAGGAGTGGTGGTGAACTGGAGTCCCATTGAGTATCTTCCGCGAGAAGTGGCTTGCCTGGACCCCATTCCTCTGGAATCAAAGGTAGTAATCGATGCCACGGGGCACGATGCCTGTGTGGCCGAGAAGCTGGAGCAGAGAGGGTTGGTACATCTCGAGGGTGAAGGAGCTTTATGGATCACAAGGTCAGAGGATCTGGTGGTGGAGAAAACCTCTGAGATTTACCCCGGACTCATTGTTTGCGGCATGACGGTGGCCCAGGTGTTCGGCCTTCCTCGTATGGGACCTATCTTTGGGGGGATGCTCCTCTCCGGAAAGAGGGCCGGAGAGATCGCTACCGAGATCTTGCGGGAGAAATCCTAGGTTTGCTTGAAGCCACCATCACTTCATTCTGCTCACCCTACTGGAACCCATGAATAACCCCAGAGCAAAAAGGACTATCTCTCATTGGCTTTACTCCTCAGAACTGGTCACCGGCTTTATTTTAGCCATCATTGTGGGCGTCGTTGCCGGGCTGGGGGCGGTGGTGTTCCGCTGGCTGATAAAGGGATTTCAACAGGGCTTCTTCGGAGGAGGAGAGGCGTATTTAAGCTTCCTGGGGGATTATTATGTCATTTTTATTCCTGCTGCCGGCGGCCTTCTGGTAGGTCTTCTGATTTACTTTGCTGCCCATGAGGCTAAAGGGCATGGCGTTCCGGAGGTAATGGAGGCGTTTGCTATCCAGGGAGGCCGCATCCGCCCCCGAGTAGCGGCGGTCAAATCACTGGCTTCATCCATTTGTATCGGTAGCGGCGGTTCAGTGGGGAGAGAAGGACCCATAGTTCAGATCGGTTCCTCTTTTGGCTCAACTCTTGGCCAATGGCTAAACCTACCCCAGGAGTGGATAAAGACGCTTGTCTTATGCGGGGCAGCAGGGGGCATATCTGCCACCTTCAATGCTCCTATTGGTGGTGTTTTCTTTGCCCTGGAGGTGATACAAAGACGTATGGTGGTGAGTAATATTGCCCCGGTAGTTATAAGCTCCGTCGCCGCCGACATCGTGGCTCTCAAATTTTTGGGTGAGAGCCCCTCCTTCGGTATAGGTTCATACACCATGGTCAGTTATTGGGAAATGCTGCCCTATGTTATTTTGGGTGCCATTTGTGCCTTTGCCGGATTGAGCTTTACCCATCTACTGTATAAGTGTGAAGATGTGTTCAATAAGCGGAAAGTTCCAGAGTACTTGAAGCCTGTATTTGGTGGCCTTCTGGTAGGCTGTATTGGGCTTTACTCCTACGACCTTTTCGGAGTAGGTTACGGAGAGACCTACTGGGAAGGCAGTATGAGCATTGATTATGCCCTTATGGGGAAGATAGGCCTGGGCTCATTGGCAGTGATGGCAGTGTTGAAGATAATCGCTACCTCCACCACTCTGGGCAGTGGAGGCAGTGGAGGCATCTTTGCCCCCTCTTTGTTCATAGGAGCGATGGTAGGCGGTGCCTTTGGAACAGCGGTCCACGATTTTTCTCCTGGACTTACCGCCTCTTCAGGAGCTTATGCCCTGGTGGGGATGGGAGCAGTCTTCGCTGCCACTGCCCGAGCCCCCATCACCGCCATCATCATGTTGTTTGAGATGACCCGAGATTATAGCCTCATGCTTCCCCTAATGGGCGCGGTGGTTGTGAGCACCGCCATTGCTCACCGGTTGGATAAGGAAAGCATCTATACCTTAAAGCTAGTACGACGAGGGGTAGACATCCATCGCCGGGAGCAAGCAGATATACTGAAGGGCATCAGGGTGGGTGAAGTGATGACGCGTGACTTTCCCACTGTCCCCCTCGACATGTTCCTTCATGAACTGGTAGATAAGCTTGAGGAGACCGGACATCATGGATTTCCGGTGGTAAAGGATGGTAGGCTGCACGGCATAGTTACCATGAGCGATGTGGAACGAGCAGCCACTCGGAGGAATCCCCATCTAACGGTGGGAGACATCGCCACCAGGAACCCCGTTACTGCCTACCCCGACCAGAGCATACATGATGCCTTAATTCAACTGGGGGGCCGCGATGTAGGGCGTATACCGGTAGTGGAACGAGAAGACCCCGGGCGGCTGATAGGGATATTAAGACGGCACGATATCATCAAGGCCTACCACAAGGTGATCGAGGAAGGGACAGAAGAATAGATTGTTGCACTCTGGTAAAATTGACTTGGGAGAGATGACCGAGTGGTTGATGGTGCCGCTCTCGAAAAGCGGTGGGGGAGAAATCCCCTCGTGGGTTCGAATCCCACTCTCTCCGTGAAGATGCATGGAGGAGAGGTGCTGGAGTGGTCGATCAGGCGCGCCTGGAGAGCGCGTAGGGAGAAATTCCCTCGTGGGTTCGAATCCCACCCTCTCCGCTTAAGAGATGCTTAAGACACACAACTGTGGGGAGCTTCGCAAAGGCCATATCGGCCAGAGGTTAGCCTTAGCCGGCTGGGTAAACCGCCGGCGGGACCATGGAGGCTTGATATTCATCGACCTTCGGGATAGTCAAGGACTAGTGCAGTTGGTGTTCAACCCCGAGCTATCTCCTGAGAGTTGCGATGTGGCTAAACAAGTGAGGAATGAGTACGTGATACGTGTAGAGGGTGAAGTATCCCTTCGCCCCCCGGGAACAGAAAACCCTAAAATCCCTACCGGGGAGATTGAAGTTATGGTTCTGGGTGCCTCCATTCTTAATTCTTCCCTTTCCCTCCCCTTCTACATCAATGAGGAAGAGGAGGTAGAGGAAAGTTTGAGGCTCAGGTATCGTTATCTTGACCTGCGCCGGGAAGGGATGAAAAAAAACCTCATTCTTCACCACCAGGTAGTGAAGTTTCTTCGTGAGTTTCTGGACTCCCGAGGGTTCATGGAAGTGGAGACTCCTATTCTCATCCAGAGCACTCCTGAAGGGGCCAGGGATTTTCTGGTTCCCAGCCGGCTCAATCCGGGAAAGTTCTATGCTCTTCCCCAATCTCCTCAGCAGCTAAAGCAGATTCTGATGGTGGCGGGGATAGAAAAGTACTACCAGATAGCCCGATGCTTTCGGGATGAGGACCTTCGGGCTGACCGTCAGCCGGAGTTTACCCAGCTTGACCTGGAGATGAGCTTTGTGGAGGAAGAAGACATACTGAAGCTCGTAGAGGAGATATTCACTGAGCTGACAAAGGAAGTAAAGCCCGAGTTCAGGGTCATTTCCCCCTTTCCTCGCTTATCTTTAGCTGAAGCTCAACATAACTGGGGAACAGACAAGCCCGACCTCAGGTTTGGCATGGAGTTTTGCGATTTTTCCCCTATCGCCCTGAACTCCGATTTTTCCATCCTTCGTGAAGCCCTGGCTTTGGGAGGAGTAGCCAAAGGGATATGCATTCCCGGGTGCGCCTCCTACTCTCGAGGTCAATTGGAGGAGCTCACCCTCAGGGCTAAGTCTCAAGGAGCGGGGGGGCTAGTGTCCCTTCCTATCTCCTCACATCCAACACACTCCATAAGCACCAAGTTTCTTTCCCCCTCCGAGATTGAAGAGATGGCTCGCACAGCTCAAGCTAAGGAAGGCGACCTTCTTCTCATTGAGGCAGGAGACCAGGAAATGGTAAACCAGGTTCTTGCCGACTTACGACACGAGATGGGAAGAAGACTCAACCTCATCCATCCTGACCTTCTGGCCTTCTGCTTTATCCTGAACTTCCCCCTCATGGAGTGGAAAGAGCAAAGGTGGCAGCCCCTGCACCATCCCTTCACTACTCCTCGCGAAGAGGATATATCTCTGCTTGATACTTCACCCGATAAGGTAAGAGCCAAGCACTATGACCTGGTCTGTAATGAATATGAGCTAGGCAGTGGCAGCATCCGAATACATGAGCGCTCACTTCAAGAGAAGATATTTCGTATCCTGGGCTACTCTCCCCAGGAGATGAGAGAAGAATTCGGCCCTCTCCTTGAGGCTCTGGAATTTGGCGCTCCGCCTCACGGAGGGATGGCCCTGGGAATGGATAGATTGGTGATGATCTTAGCTCAGGAGAAAAACATTCGGCAGGTGATCGCTTTTCCCAAGACCCAGAGCGCTACCGACCTCCTGTTCAACACTCCCTCAGAAGTATCATCGGATCAACTTTCTGATCTAGGTCTAATGTTATCACCGCAGAAGATAAGAAAGAAGTAGCCCTTTTATAAATCAGATCCTCTCTTTTCTCCTCGCTCTTCGGCGCTCCACCGCCTTAATTTCAGCCAGAGATTTTCTCAAAGCAGCCTCAGCTACCCTGAGGTCTGCGTCTTTGGGTTGAGCCTCAAGGAGTTCTAAAGCTTGCTTCTTTGCCTGCGAAGCTTTAGCCATATCAATGTCCTCTGCCCTCTCAGCAGTATCAGCCAGGATTATCATTTTATCTTTATGAACCTCTAAAAAACCCCCGCTTATGGCCAGGGATAACTCTTCTTCTCCTTTTTTGACCCTGAGCTCCCCGGGGTCAATCATAGTCATAAACGATGCATGATGGGGTAGGATTCCCAGCTCCCCCAAAGCTCCCGGGGCCACCACCATGTCCACGTCGTCAGAATATATCAACTCCTCGGCAGTAACAATCGTGAGTCTCATTGGAGCGCTTTGGCCCTCTCTACCACTTCATCTATGGTCCCCATCATATAGAATGCTTGCTCGGGGGACTCATCGTGCTTCCCCTCCAGAATCTCCTTAAACCCTCTCACGGTCTCCTTTATCGGGACATACCTTCCTTCTCTTCCCGTGAACGCTTCCGCCACCGACATGGGTTGGGAGAGAAACCTCTGTATCTTCCGGGCTCGTGCCACGGTGAGCTTGTCCTCCTCCGAGAGTTCCTCCATTCCTAATATGGCGATAATGTCCTGAAGCTCTTTATATCTCTGGAGCACCCTCTGTACTCCTCGGGCTACACTATAGTGCTCTTCGCCCACTACCCGGGGGTCGAGTATACGCGAGGTAGAAGAAAGAGGGTCTACCGCCGGATAGAGCCCCAGCTCAGCGATAGAGCGCTCCAGAGCAATAACTGCATCCAGATGTCCAAAGGTAGTTACTATACCCGGGTCGGTATAATCATCGGCCGGCACATATATGGCTTGAAAGGAAGTGATGGAGCCCTTTTTGGTGCTGGTGATCCTCTCTTCCAGGTCCCCTACCTCTGTGCCCAGGGTAGGCTGATACCCCACCGCGGAAGGCATCCGGCCTAAAAGTGCCGATACCTCCATTCCAGCCAGGATATAACGATAGATGTTATCGATGAACAGAAGGACATCCTGACCCTCTATATCACGGAAATACTCAGCCATGGTAAGCCCGGTCATTCCCACACGCGCCCTCACCCCCGGAGGTTCGTTCATCTGCCCAAACACCAGGGCCGTCTTGTCGATGACCCCTGACTCTTTCATTTCCAACCACAGGTCATTGCCCTCACGCGACCTTTCTCCCACCCCGGCAAACACGGAGAACCCGCCATGAACGGTGGCAATGTTGTGGATGAGTTCCATGATGATGACTGTTTTCCCCACCCCCGCTCCGCCGTAGGCTCCCACCTTTCCTCCCCGGGTAAAAGGGGTAATGAGATCTATCACCTTAAGGCCTGTCTCCAGCATCTCTGTCCTGATCTCCTGCTCTTTAAGAGATGGAGGGAGGCGGTGAATGGGCCACTTCTCCTCGGCCTTCACCTCGCCCAGGTTATCCAGGGGTTCTGCCATAGCATTGAACAGCCGACCCAGTGTGGCCCTGCCCACCGGAACCTTAAGGGGGGCACCGGTGTCCACGACTTCCACCCCCCGGGAAAGACCATCGGTAGGGCTGAGGGCCAGACAGCGAACCCAGTTATTTCCAATATGTTGCTCCACTTCCAGGATGACCTTACTTCCATCCTGGGAAATCTCCACCGAGTTATATATAGCCGGAAGTTCATCGGGGGGAAACTCCACATCCACCACTGTCCCCATTATCTGTACTATCCTTCCGCGAGCCATACTTCTCCTTTCTTATCAGCCAGTGAGAGCTACCGCCCCTCCGGTGATGTCCAAAAGCTCCCTGGTTATCATCTCCTGGCGAGCTTTGTTATAAGCCAGAGTCAGTTCATCGATAAGATCGTGGGCGTTATCCGTGGCATTCTTCATGGCTACCATACGGGCAGAATGCTCGCTGGCGATGGATTCCAAAAGGGCATGATATATCTGCATCTCTACATAGCGGGGCAGAAGCCCGGATAACACCTGGGCTGGGTTGGGCTCATAAATGTACTCCGGAATTTTCTCCTCTTCCCTTTCCCCTGGCTTGAGAGGAAGAAGGGGGTATATAGTGGGATGCTGCGTAGCCGTGGAGAGAAAACGCGTATAGGCTAAGTACACTCGATCTATGGCGCCGCTTCCGTAATCGTCGATCACTATCTGGGATAGGGGGCGAATATCCACTACACCTACGCTATCAGCAAGGCCGGTAAACTCAGCGCAAACCTCGACTCCCGACCTCCGCATGAAGCTTCCTCCCCTCCTTCCCACCGCCACAATGGTAGCCGGATGGCCATCCTCTAGGATAAAGCTAGCTACATGGCGGTTTAGATTGGCATTAAACCCCCCGCAAAGACCCCTGTCCGAAGTGAAATGAACCACCATCACCTTCTTTACCTCCCTCTGGGTAAGGAGGGGGTGGTGGAATGCAATCATCTGGGAGGCAAGATGGGAGATAACTTCACGCATCTTCTCTGCATAAGGACGGCCCGATATATCTCTGTCCTGAGCTCTCTTCATCTTGGAACTGGCGATCACCTGCATAGCGTTAGTGATGCGAGCCGTATTTTGCACGCTCTGGATACGCCGCTTAATGCGTCTAATATCTGCCATCTAGTAGGATAGCCCTTGCCTGAATTCCTGGATGGCTTGCTTGAGACTCTCCTCCACGCTCGATGAGAGGTCCCCGGTATCCACGATCTCCTTACCTATCTCGGGGTGGTTAGCATTCATAAAGCGGTGGAAGTTTGACTCCACCATGCTTATTTTATCCACCGGGATATCATCCAGATAACCATTGATTACGGTATACAACACGGTCACTTGTTCATCCAAACTCATAGGCGAAGACTCGGGCTGTTTTAAGACCTCCACGACGCGCGCTCCTCTATCCAACTGAGACTTGGTAGCCTTATCCAGGTCAGTAGTCCCAAACTGAGCGAAGGCCTGTAGCTCCCGGTACTGGGTCAGGTCCAGCCTCAACTTTCCGGCTACTTTCTTCATAGCTTTAGTCTGGGCGGAACCACCCACCCGGGATACAGAAAGTCCGGCGTTCACGGCCGGGCGAATGCCAGCGTTGAATAGATCTGTCTCCAGATAAATCTGACCATCAGTGATGGAGATGACATTGGTGGGAATGTAGGCCGAAACATCGCCGGCCTGGGTTTCAATGATAGGAAGAGCAGTCAATGACCCTCCTCCATACTCCGGAGCCATCTTGGCCGCTCTCTCCAAAAGACGACTATGAAGATAGAAGACATCTCCTGGATAGGCTTCTCTACCCGGAGGACGGCGCAAGAGAAGCGAGAGTTGTCGATAAGCCCAGGCATGTTTGGAAAGGTCATCGTAGATGATAAGAGCATCTCTCCCGGCATCTCTGAATTCCTCTCCTATGGCACACCCCGCATAAGGAGCGATATACTGCATGGCTGGAGATTCAGCGGCGGAGGCAGCAACGATGATGGTGTGTTCCATCACCCCATGCTCCTCCAGGGCACCCATTACCCGGGCAACCTTGGATATCTTTTGGCCAACGGCCACATAGATGCATACAAGGTCTTCTCCCTTCTGAGAGATGATAGTATCCAGGGCAATGGCTGATTTTCCGGTAGATTTGTCCCCAATAATAAGCTCCCTCTGTCCCCGACCAATGGGAATCATACTATCTATGGCCTTTATCCCGGTATGGACTGAGGTATTCACCGGGGCTCTTAAAACCACATTGGGAGCCACTACCTCTATGGGACGGGTCTTAGTTGCACTTATAGGCCCCTTGCCATCCAGGGGTTCGCCTATGGAATTAACCACTCTCCCCAAAAGATTCTCCCCCACCGGGACTTCGGAAACAAGACCAGTGGAGCGAACCTCATCTCCCTCTTTAATATGGCTGTAGTCGCCCAGGATGGCTGTCCCTACATTATCCTCCTCCAGATTTAAGGCTATTCCCATAATCCCCCCCGGGAATTCCAGAAGTTCGCTAGCCTTGCAACCGGAGAGTCCATGGATGCGGGCAATTCCATCTGAGGCTTCCATCACATATCCCACATCTACCATGGTGGTGGGAACATCAAACTCCTCTATTTGCTGTCTTATTACTGAGACAATATCCAAATCGCGGTGGGCCATTTTATCTTACCTCCACAATTTCCTTCCTGAGTCTTAAAAACTTCTCCTTCACACTACCGTCAATGAGCTTATCCCCTACCCTTATCACCATCCCCCCTAACACCTGAGGATCAATTTTGAATTCTGCTCTCACCTCTTTCTCCCTGAGCTCAGACAACCTCTGTATTATCTCTTTCTGCTCTACCTCATTCAAGGGAAGGGCAGTTATAATCTGGGCTCTTTCTCTACCACAATGCTCATCCAGCATCCTCTCATACAAAGTCACGATTTTCCTCAAAAGTTCCGTCTGATTTCGGCTGGTAAGCAGATATAACAGGTTTAAAGCCTTAGGGCTCACATCCTGAAATGTCTCTCTTAAGACCTCCTTTTTTTGTGAAAAGCGAGCTTTAGGATTAGATAAAAAAGTGGAAAGCTTAGTATCTTCTAAAGCAGCGCTGATAGCTCCCAGGTCAGAAAGCCACTCTGAAAACCTTCCTTCATCCCGAGCGATTTCAAATACCGCCTGGGCATACCTTTTAGCCGAGCCCCGGCCCATCTCTAACCCCTGCCCTTAAAGCTAGTGCTTTCTAAAACTTCATCGATCAATTTTTGGTGAGCCTTCTTGTCTAAAGACTCTTGAATCACCTTCTCTGCGGCCAGAATGGTAAGATCAGCAAACTCCCGCCTTAGCCCCTCAACAGCAGCATCCCTTTCTCTCTCAATCTCAGTACGGGCAGATTCAATCAAGGCCTCTGCCTCCCTCTTGGCCCTCTCCTTGGCTTCCTCCCTCAACCTCTCTCCCACCTGCTCTGCGGAAACTAGAATTTTATCTCCCCCCCGACGAGCTTCCTCCAATTGTATCCTGATCGTCTCTTCAGTCTTAGCCTGCTCTTCTTTTATAGCCTCGGCCCTCTCCATGCTCTCCTTTATTCTACCCGAACGCTCACCAAACATCTCGAGGATGGGCTTATATCCTATCACATACAATATGCCCAGGAGAAGGCCAAAATCGACCAGCCCCCAGAGCAAATACCATCCGTTGATGCCTATGTCTTCCATAAATAAATCCTAATTAAGCCTCTTAAGCAATGAACTTGAGAAGAATGGCTACTACCAGGGCATAGATAGCTACTGCTTCAGCAAAGGCGATGGCCAAAATCATGTTGGTAGTTATAGGACCTCGGGCATCAGGATTGCGAGCTATACCCTGAAGTGCTCCCCAACCAACCAGGCCCACTCCTATGCCTGGTCCTATCGCCCCTAAGCCCATGGCCAACCCACAACCTAACATTCTTGCCGATTCTGGATCTATATCCATAAATCCTCCTTTCCTTCATTCATGCTCTCTAGAAGCTATGGCCACAGCCACAAAGCCAGTAGTCAGCCCAGCAAATATGAGGGCTTGCACAAACCCAAACAGAAATTCAAGCCCATACACTAACTGTACTACTATCAAAGGGATAAGATAGAGAGCTACCATGACCAAAAGCTCACCAGCAAACATGTTACCAAAAAGACGGAAGGTAAAGCTAATAAGGCGGAAGATTTCGCTGATAAGCTCTATAAAACCAGCAAACACATCTATGACCCCATTTATTATCCGGCCTATCCCTGGGCGAACTTTCCCTCTAAATATTTCCTTCATTCCCCCCAGTATGTTACTAAAGCTAAAAAACTTACCAAGGTATGGCATGCCAAAGGTTTTAAATCCCCAGGTCTCTACTAAAATGGCCGAGACGATGGCCAACGAGAAGGTAAAGTTAATGTCAGTGTTACCACCACGAAGAAAGGGGATAAACTCCTCTCCATCATGTTGGCCTATGGGGCCAAATATAGGGGTGAGGCCCATCCAGGCATTAACAAGCACAAAAAAGAAGATGGTGGCCACTACAGGGAAGATTTGACGCCCTACTTTTTCGCCCACCATATCGTTTACAAAGCTCTGCAGCCACTCCATCGCAAACTCAACCAAACTCTGAAGCCCTGAGGGAACTAGCTTTGGCTTACGGGCGGCGACATAGAATAGTCCTATCAGGACAATCATGGATAGCCAAGAAGCAAGCATAGTGTTGGATATAGGCATGCCCCCTAGGTTAAAGATCTCTTCACCACAAAGAGTTTCTGGAGCGTTGAGACCAATATCGAACATCGGCATAGCATCTCGATCCAGAATGCTAGCCCCCACTGGGCCACCCACAAAGCTCACCAGAATCATCGCTGTAAACAGAACAGCAACAATGATCCACCTATTTTTGGACATCTAATCCTTCTTCTCCCCGGGGGGGAAGAGCATTCGGTAGACGCCGTATCCTGCTGCTGCCAAACCCCCAAAGAGTCCCAACATGGTAAACAGCACATTGGTGGATAGCTTTCCATCTATCCAGTGTCCTCCCCAAACCCCCACCACAAGGCAAAAGGCAACATACCAACCTACTCCCGCTAACCTGAAGGCTGTCCTCCATCTTTCCACGGTTACCTTTTAGCAACTGAGAGTCCCTAGTTAACACCAAACACTGGCCCCCCCTATAGAGGTGAGGACCGGCCATTAACCTTCATCTTTGTCGAAATCCTTGAGGTCAAGCTGGTCGACAAATTCCCGAAAGGCTGAAAGCCTCCTGAGTTCCTCATCGGTTACTTCACCTCCCTTATTCTCCTTGATCAGGGAAGGCTTTCCTGTCTTCTGGTCAATCAGAATTCCTGCCCTTTCCAGCACCGTTTCATCGGTGTAGATGGGAACCTTAACCCTTACGGCCAGGGCAATGGCATCACTGGGACGAGAATCCACCTCTATCTGCTGACCATCCCGGCTCAGGCAAATCTTGGCATAGAATATATCATCTTGAAGGTCGTTGACCAGGACAAAGTCCACCTTCCACCCTAGGGTAGAGATGATGGAGGTTAAAAGGTCATGAGTTAGGGGTCGAGGGGTGGTCATATCCTGAAGCTTTATAGCAATGGCATCAGCCTCCGCAGGTCCAATCCAGATGGGGAGATATCTATCCATTTCCTGCTCTTTTAAAACTACAACCCTCTGGTAATTTACCAAGCTTACCCTGATACTGTCAATAACCATCTCTACCATTCTCTGCCTCCTCGAACTTCAGCCTGCATCTTAAGCTGCTAGCCTCTAGCTTCTGGTATAACCTCCATCTTAGATATTCTGATACCTGAGCTTTTGCTTGTCAACCAAGGATAGTTTATGTGCAGTGTGTAACAATTTGGCCGGTGGTTAGGCGCCCTCACCATATCATTATCATTGCGAAGGGGCGAAGCCCCGAGGCAACCTCGGCAGGGAGGGAAATCTCCCTCACCCTGACCCTCTCCCGTCAAGGGAGAGGGGAAACAATAATGAGATTGCGGAGCAAGAGTTTATCCTGAGCTGACAGAAGGCGAAGGGCTCGCAATGACATAAGGCTTTTCAAGGTTCACCGACAAAAATGAGTGGCATCAAGGCAAACTTTAATGACAACTCCGGGTGAAACATATGGACAAAAAAGTCCCTTCAAGTTACTATTCAGGTAGGCTATGGCTAAAGTGATCCTGGATGTGGATACAGGGGTGGATGATGCTGTGGCTATAATCTTAGCCCTAAACTCCCCCGAGCTTGAGGTGATGGGGATCACCACCGTAGCAGGGAATGTAAATGTGGAGAGGGCCACAGAAAACACCCTGAAGATAGTAGAGTTTATGGGTAGGAATACGCCGGTGTTCCCCGGCATGGGAAGGCCACTTTGGGGTGAGCTACGGGAGGACAGAGAATCCCATGGGGAAAGTGGGCTGGGTGACGCCATCCTTCCCTCACCAAAATTGAAGCCGGAGGCATGCCATGCCATGGACTTTGTCCTCCAGAGCATTGATGTCTGGGGAAAGGAGCTCACTATTGTGGCCACGGGTCCTCTTACCAACCTGGCCATGACCATCCTGAAGGAACCTCAGGTTGCTCTCAAGGTGGGGAGGATAATATCCATGGGCGGGTATTTCGGGCTTACTCCCTACGGTAGGGGAAACGTCTTGCCTTTCTCTGAGTTCAATGTGTTCACTGACCCTCTGGCAGCGGACATCGTCTATCATTCTGGTATAGAGGTTATAGCTACCGGTTTGGATGTGACGATGAACCCCAGAGCGCAAGTTGACGGACAAACATACGAGGAGATAGGCAAAATGAAGACCAGGAATGCCCTTCTCTTCACTTCTCTACTGGGAAGATTGCTGGTCAAAGAAGGAGCTATTTCTCTTCACGATCCTTTAGCCCTCTCTTATGCTATCTCTTCCTCCATCCTCAAGACCAAACGGTGCACCGTAGAGGTGGAGCTTCAGGGAGAGCTAACCCGGGGGCAGACGGTGGTCCTGGAAGAGGACACCGAGAGAGGGATAAATGTGGCCTTTGACGTGGATGGCGAGCAATTTCTGAGCCTCATACATGAGAGAGTCTTATGGAGATAGCGGTTCTGGGGGCCATAAACTGGGATACCACTATTTTTGTGAACAGATTCCCTTCTCCAGGGGAAGAAGTGGAGGTCATTAGCAAGATTTCTGTACCCGGGGGGACGGGGGCAAACGTGGCCGTGGCTTCCTCTCATATTCTGGGGAGGGAAAAGATATTCCTTATGGGAGCACTGGGAAAGGATGAGGTAGGAGAAAGGCAGATCGACATCCTGAAAGCGGAGGGAATAGACACCTCGGGCATCAAAAGGGTGGATCAGGAGTCAGGTCAAGCTTACATTGTAGTAGATGAGAAGGGAGAAAATATCATCCATTCCTTCCTGGGGGCTAACGCCTGCCTTTTCCCCGAGGATATAGGGGGGGTGGAGAAAGCTATATCCGGGAGCAAACTTCTGCTCATAACCGACCCTCCGCTGGATACCGTCCGGTGCGCTGCGTTACTTGCTCATCGGCTTGACCTTCAGGTTATCTGGGACCCCGGGATCTATGTTCAAAAAGGATGGGAGGCAGTAGCCGGAGGCCTTAAGCATATAGACTATCTCGTCCTGAACCAGGTGGAGATGGAACGTCTCACGAAGACCGAGGAGACAAGCATGTGGAAGGAAATGATAGCCACCATCAATTCTGAGCTTCGGATCATTGTAAAGCAAGGCTCACGGGGAGCGATGCTCATGGCCGGGGGTACCACATGCTCTATTCCTGCTGTCGCATTAGAGGATATAGGGCTCCGGGCGGTGAGCACCGTGGGCTGTGGAGACTCATTCATGGCTACCTTTGGCGCATTCAAGATCTCAGGATATGATGATGCTCAAAGCGTAAGATATGCTAATCTAGCCGCGGCCATAAAGGCCAGTCGTAAAGAGACCCGGGGAGGCCCTACTCTCGAGGAGCTGGCCCACTTTTGCGCATATCTCAACCTTCCCATCCCCCCTCACCGATGAGGGGGACAAATCGGCAGGGACAAAGGTAAGAAATTTTACTCCCCTCTCCTCTTTTTATCACTTTTAGGAGGTCCTGATCAAAACGCCCACCCACCGGGATGACCATGCAACCTCCCTCCTTAAGCTGTCCCAAAAGTTGAGGGGGAATCTGGGGTGAGCCAGCGGTTACCAGGATGGCATCATAGGGGGCTCCCTCCTCCCAACCCAGGGAATCCTCTGCCAGGTGAAATTCAATATTTCTGAATCTCAGCTCTCCTAAGACCTCTTTTGCTCTCTCCAGGAGCTCAGGAATCTTTTCTGTGGTCACCACAAACTGCGAAAGAGAGGCTAAGATGGCAGTCTGATACCCACTTCCCGTCCCCACCTCCAGCACCTTTTCATTTCCTGAAAGCTCAAGTTCCTGGGTCATGAGGGCAACAATGAGAGGTTGGGATATGGTCTGTCCCTCTCCAATGGGGAGGGGACCATCCATGTAAGCCAGGTGCCGATGTTCGGGAGGAACGAACAGTTCCCGGGGAATGCACCCCATAACCTCGAGTGTCCTCTCGTCTCTTATCTCCGGCCCCAGACTTCTTACTAGCTTTGCTCGAAGCTTCCCAAAATCCACTCTCAGTACCCGGAAACACGCATCCTCCCTATCTCCCCCTTTATAGTATATACCACTCTCTCACAGATGTTGGTAACCCTATCTGCAATTCGCTCCAGATTATGAGCTGCCCACAGAAGGCAGGTAGCTCTCTGTATGGTTCGGGGGTCAGATATCATGATAACCAGAAGCTCCCGGTAGACCTGGTCATATAGATCATCTACCTCATCGTCCTCGGCGGCGATGCTTACTGCGCTGTCAGCATCCCGCTCCGCCAAAGAGATAAGGCTCCTCCTGAGCATGCTTTGGGCCTTCTCGGCCATGCGAGGAATATCGATGAGCGGCTTTACGGGGGGCTCATCCGCCACCATCAGGGTTATTTTGGCTGTTCCTTCAGCATGATCACCGATCCTCTCCAGCTCACTAGCGATGTTCAGAATGGCGATAAGCATCCTGAGGTCGGAGGCCATGGGCTGTTGAGTAGCCATAAGCGTAGTGCACCTATCTTCGATCTCATACTGCTTCTTATCGATAAGGCTATCATCGGCGATGACCTTCTGAGCCTCCTTCACATCCCGGTTCTTCAAAGAGTCTACAGAACGCCGGATAGCCTCCTCCACCATACTTCCCATAGCCAGGGTCTCATCCTGAAGTTCAGATAGATTTTCATCAAATGTGCGTCTCATCCAAACCTTCCGGTGATGTAATCTTCGGTTCGCTTATCCTGGGGGTTGGTAAACATCTTCCTGGTATCCGAATATTCTATCACCTCCCCCATAAGAAAGAAGGCACACCAACTAGATACGCGCGCGGCCTGCTGCATATTGTGGGTCACGATGACAATAGTGTAATCCTTCTTAAGTTCCTGCATCAACTCCTCAATCTTCAGGGTGGCTATGGGGTCCAGAGCAGAACAGGGCTCATCCATGAGTATGACCTCCGGCCCTATGGCCAGGGCTCGGGCAATACACAGACGTTGTTGCTGTCCTCCGGAGAGGATCAACCCTGACTTCGAAAGTTCATCTTTGACTTCATCCCATAGAGCAGCGGACCGGAGGGATTCTTCCACTATCTCTGAAAGCTTCACTTTATGGTTTATGCCCAAAGCCCGAGGGCCAAAGGCGACATTCTCAAAGATGCTCTTGGGCAGGGGGTTAGGCTGTTGAAATACCATTCCTACCCTTTGACGTAGCTTTACCACATCCACCCTGGGGGCGTAGATATCGCTACCATCCAAAAACGCTCTTCCTTCCAACCTGATGTCGGGGATGGTATCATTCATGCGATTAAGGGTGCGAAGAAAGGTAGACTTACCACACCCTGAAGGCCCCATCAGGGCAGTAATTTGATGCTCCTTGATGTCCAGGCTAACCTTGTTTAATGCTTGCTTTTTGCCGTAGAAGAAGCTTAAGTTTTGGCTTTGCATCTTGGGATCCATGACTACTTGCCCCCTCTCATTCTAGCAATATAGCGCCCGGATAGAAAGCGCATGAGAAGGTTAAGGATTACAATCACCAGGATTAAGATCACCCCCACCCCCATGGCCTTATCCACCAGATCCTCGTGAGTTACCCCTCCTGTGCACGGTGCCTCCGTGGCCAGGTAGAAAAGGTGAAGGGCCAGGGTGCGGCAGCCATCAAGGGGGGAATGAGGAGTGAAGGCACTGAACCCCGATGTGGCCAGAAGGGGAGCGGTCTCAGCAATGGCCGTCCCGGTGCACAGGATAGCCCCGGTTATTATTCCCGGAAGGGCGGCGGGCAGGACTACTCGCCAGGTTACCTGCCATCTGGTAGCCCCCAGGGCTAAAGCGGCTTCTTTCTGAGACTTGGGCACTGACCTTATAGCCTCTTCGGCAGCACCTACCATGAAGGGAAGACTAAGGCAAGCTAGAGTGAGGGCACCAGCTAAAATACATTGTTCTCCGATCATCATATACACAAAAAAGGCGGCGCCGAACAGACCGAAGATGATGGAGGGAATACCCGCCAGCCCATCCAGAGTATAGCGGATAAAGGGGGCAAACCTCCCCTTGATAGGGGCATACTCCGATAGCCAAACTGCCGTCCCTACTCCCAGAGGAACTACGATGAGCAAGGTGAGAGCCACAATGTATACGGTGCCTACCAGAGGGGCACGAAGCCCACCTTCAGTGGTAGGGCCAAACACAAAGTCGAAGGAGAGGCTGGAAAAACCACGCCACAAAATATAGCCGATAATGAACAGGAGGAGGAGGAGGACAATCGCTACTGCCCCCCACATTACCCCGAAGGCTATCCTTTGAGTCACCCTGGGGGAAATGTTCACCCTTCTCTCCTTCCCATAGTAAAGCTTACGCTGTTAAAGATGAATATGAACACCAGAAGCACAATTCCGCAGGCAAACAGAGCATGCATGTGGGAGCTACCGTAGGCCGCCTCCTCCACCTGCCCTACAATGTTACTGGTAAGGGTACGACTGGGATCCAATACGGAGGAAGGGAAGGCAAAGGCATTGCCGATGACCATATAGCAGGCCATGGATTCCCCTATCACTCTACCCATGCCCAGGATAATGGCACTTACTATCCCCGGGCGAGCGGCCGGAAGAAGGACACGCCAGATTGCCTGCCAGTCCGTAGCCCCTAAAGCCAGGGCACTCTCCTTATAATGCCGGGGGACACTTCTTAAGCTATCCTCACTCAAGGAGATAATGGTGGGAAGAACCATTATCGTCAGGACAACTATGGCCGCCAGAAGGCTATAACCCCCTCCCCCAAAATGGTCACGGATAAGGGGGACAAGCCACACCATGCCCATCAACCCATACACCACCGAAGGTATGCCCACCAGGAGGTCTATGGCCGGCCTCACCACTTCGCGCACTTCAGGGGGGGCTATCTCAGCCAGAAAGATGGCGCAGGTAATGCTTAAGGGGGCAGCAATGATGATTGTTCCCAGGGTCACCGATATGGACCCCAGGATCATCACTCCAACTCCGTATTCACCCCGTTTCAGGCTCCAATCTGTCCCAAACAGGAACGCGCCTATCCCATTTTCTATAAACCCCGCCATTCCATCCCTGAAGATAAACACCACGATGAGGACCAGAATGAAAAAGGAAGCTAAAGCACACAGGAGCACTGCTTTGCGGGAGATCTTATCCACGAGGTAGCGTGGCATCATCCGGTTTTAATTATAGGTCAAGGATAAAGCGTTACCTACCCTTACACCTTACAAGGTAAGGGGGATATAATCTAGTTGCTCCACAATTTTCTGTCCTTCTTCGCTGCGACAGAAATCAATGAATGCCTTCACGGGCTCATCTGGTGTGCCCTTAGTATGAAAGTACAGCCGCCTTACCAGGGGATAGTCGCCCTTCTTGCAGCTTTCTACCGTGCATTTCACACCCTCTATGGATAGAGCCTTCGTTCCTTCAATGTAGCCTAAAGAGACGTATCCTATACTCCCGGGGTCGCGTGCAACCGCAGTTTGTATCTCTCCATTAGACTTCTTAAAGTAGGCGCGACCACTTATGTCTTTCTCCTTCATCACCTTTGATTCAAACACATCTCTGGTTCCTGAACCCTCTTCGCGCGAGTATAGTCTTATCTTTCCCGATTTACCACCTACTTCCTCCCAGTTGGTAATCTCGCCAGCGTATACCCTGGCTACTTCTCCCAAACTGAGCTCGTCCACCGGATTATCCTTATGGACGATGATGGCCACACCGTCCCGGGCGATGGGGTAGGAGATGAGGTCGGCTTCGCTTATCTTAAGCTCCCGGGAGGTAGCTCCAATATCCACCTGACCTTTAGCACAATCCTTAGCCCCGGTGCCCGAGCCACCACCACCATAGATAACCCTCACCCGGGGGTGAAGCTTCATGAAACGGAGAGCAAAGGCCTCCGCCAGAGGAAGAACGCTGGTAGAGCCATCCTCCTTGATCGTTCCTGAGAGCTCATCCCCAGCGGCCATGGTGCTGTCAGTTGGAGCAACCAGGAGCGAACCCAGAATGATTAAAGTTATCAGCAACCTCTTAACTTTCACATCTGCTCCTCACTTATCCTGTTTTATTTTGTATTATACTCTCCAATTGTTAACAGCTTGTTAACAGCTTGTTAACATTGTGTTAACATTAGGGTTTTTATTCAGTTAAAACTTCTTCCATGGCTGAAATTAGCCTCTGGCATTCAGGAAGGGTGCGCACTCCGATGCGGATATACTGCGGAAGTCCAAAGGAGGTACAATCCCGCACCAGTATTTTCCTCGATAGCAGCTTTCGGCGAAACTCGCGGGCTCTCCCTACATCAAGAAGAAAATAATTTGTCTCCGAAGGGAGGGGAGAAAGGCCTAACCTTGTTAGCTCGGAGAGCAGATATTCTTTGGCCTCCTTGAGCCTGGCAGAACATTGGTTGACATATTCCTCCTCCTGAAGGGCAGCTATGCCCGCTCTCTGGGCAATCACGTTCACATTCCAGGGAGGTAAAACCTTGTCTAAGTGGTGTATAACCTCAGGATGGGATATGACATATCCCAGGCGAAGTCCCCCCAGGGCAAAGTCCTTAGTCAAGGAGCAAAGGAGGATGACATTTCCTCCCTGTACCAGGTCCGGGTGTCGATTTAGGTCGGAGGTGAAGGAGCTATAAGCCTGGTCTAAAATAATAAGGATATCAGGGAGCAATTTCACCACCTTTTCTATATCCGACGAAGGGAGGAGCTGGCCGGTGGGATTATTAGGATTACACAGGAAAAGCCCCCTAACCTGGTGATGGCGGGCAAGACTTATAGTCTCCTCCACGTCCAGTCTGAAACCTTTTTCTTCCTCAAGCTTTTGCTCCACCACCCGGGCACCGGCGATAAGGCAGGAAACTTCATACTCCCCAAAGGTTGGCTTAGGAACCAGAACCTTGTCCTCCGGGCCAAAGTAGGTTAGAGCCGTGACTCTTATAAGTTCAACGGATCCATTTCCGGCCAGAACACTTTCTTCACTCACCCCCCACTGTGAGGCTACGAAACGACGAAACTCAGCCGACCTTGTATCAGGATAGGCAGAAATATCCAGATTTTCTATTGCCTTCCTTATACTGAGGGGTGGTCCGTAGGGGTTAATGTTCGTCGAAAAGTCCAGGATATTTTGGGGGGAGATGCCCAGGGCACAAAGCTCAGAAAGGTCTACCCCGCCGTGTGGGGAGGGGTGAATGTGCCGTATGTGAGGTCTAGGAGACAAGAGCAAGTTTCACTCCCCAGATCAGTAAAAACCACATCCAGGATAATATAAGCACCATGGCTACTGCCTCGTCTATCCTTTCTTCCCCAAGGGGCAAACATCCATCCCCCAATGTATAGTATCCCTCTTTTTCCAACCTCACTCTCAGCGCTCCCGCAGCCGCGCTCATCGTCCAGCCACTGTTAGGGCTCTGGGTTTTACCATGTTCTCGCAGCATAGTTTTACATGCCCTTGAGGCATCCTTCCTCCCTATAAAGGCGGATAAGACAAGGAGAAGAGCCGATATTCTGGCGGGGATGAAGTTTAAGACATCATCCAGCCTGGCTGCCACTTTGCCCAGATATTCATACTCTCCACGGTAGCCAAACATGGCATCCAGGGTGTTCACCACCCGATAGGCCATGGATAGGGGGATCCCACCCATAAGGAAGTAGAATAGAGGAGCCACAAAGCTATCATTGATGTTCTCCGATGTCGACTCTATGGTGGCAGAGATAAGATGAGGTCTATCCAGGTCGGAAGTAGGGCGGGAGACCAGGTCTTGAGTCTTCTTCCTGGCTTCGTCCAGATTATCCTGGTAAAGACAGTCTTTCACCTTAAGGGCGCCGGTGCGAAGTACCTTCAGCGAGAAGGTTGACTTGAGAAAAAAAATTCCTAACACAATGTAGGCCGGTTGGGGAAGGTGAGACAGAAAGATGAAGGGTACAGAAAATGCCGACGCCAAAATGAACACCATAAATCCACCATAGACCATGGCGAGCCTGGGATGCGATCGAGGGAAGATATGGCCTACGAGGGAGGCAAGTTTCCCCATCCACACTACAGGATGAAGTTTACGAGGAGGCTCCCCCAACACCAGGTCAAAAGCGAAGGCCAGGGTTAATATCAGTAGCTCATCCACCTTATGCTGCTTACACAGGGGTTACGGTGATGGCAGTGTCAGGGAGATTATACGGGTTACCGATGCTGAAGACAAAAGAATCGGATTTTAGGGTGAGTTGTTACAGGGTAGTTCCCTCGAAGCGTCCTCCCAGATGCTGGGCCAGGAATTTTTCCGCGGTGGCATAAAACTTCAGCCGATTCTCGGGGCGAGCAAATCCATGACCTTCATCAGGGAAAAGCATGTACTCATATTCGATGCCTTTTTCCTTCATAGCCTGCACGATCTGCTCTGCCTCCGCTTGCTTT
>Ga0209121_10001220_pt1 | contig 26943 bp, 23 predicted proteins | sample Cruoilmetagenom3_FD_187292 | JGI IMG/M metagenome (GOLD analysis project Ga0209121, IMG submission 187292) | Oil polluted marine microbial communities from Coal Oil Point, Santa Barbara, California, USA - Sample 3 (SPAdes) (version 2) | ecosystem: Environmental > Aquatic > Marine > Oil seeps ...
AAAGATGTGGATCACGAATGCACCGATCGCCGATATTTTTATTATCTGGGCGAAAGATGAAGGAAGCATTATTAGAGGCTTTATTCTGGATAAATCCATGAAGGGTTTATCTACCCAAAAAATTGAAGGAAAACTTTCTTTACGTGCCTCCATTACTGGCCAGGTCACGCTTGATAATGTATTCGTACCACAAGAACAGCTCCTACCCGCTTGCCAAGGGCTTAAGGGGCCATTTTCCTGCCTAAACAGCGCCCGCTACGGTATATCATGGGGCGCTATGGGTGCCGCTGAAAGCTGCTGACACACTGCCCGACAATATACTTTAGATAGGCAGCAGTTTAACCGCCCCCTCGCAGCAACCCAGCTCGTGCAAGCCAAACTCGCTGATATGCAGACGGAAATCGCCCTTTCGTTGCAGAGCTCCCTTCGCGTTGGCCGCCTGATGGATGAAGGAAAGTTAAAACCAGAGATGATCTCCCTGGTAAAACGTAACGCCTGCGGCAAAGCCTTGTTTATTGCCCACCAAACAAGAAACATGCTTGGCGCCAATGGCATCGTGGATGATTACCCCGTCATGCGCCATATACTCAATCTAGAGGGAACCTATGATATTCACAGCCTTATTCTAGGGCGTTCGCAGACGGGCATTCAGGCTTTTTACTAAACAGAGCGTTCGGCTTATGAAAGTTGAAGCTCAAGAAAGTTTTAGTGCCTCTGGGGAAACAATCACACCATTATTATCGGCGTAAATAAAATGCCCTGGTTTGAAAGTTACGCCACCAAAGGTGATATCGATGTTTAAATCCCCTCTTCCTTTGCGTACACTTTTGATGGGAATACTATTAAGTGCCTGCACCCCGAGATTCAGCTCAGCAATGGCATCCACATCTCGAATACAGCCATAGATCACAAAACCTGCCCACCCATTCTCGCAGGCTTTCTCTGCAATCAAATCCCCCAACAATGCGCAGCGGGTTGAACCACCACCATCTACCACCATCACGCGGCCTTTACCTGCCAAGTTTGCTTGCTCTTTGACCACCGAGTTATCCTCAAAGCATTTCACGGTAACAATTTCTCCATGAAAAGCTTTATGCCCCCCATAATTTGTAAACATCGGGCTTACCACGGAAATGAGCTCAGGGCTCTCATCACATAAATCTGGCGTTACAAAACTCACGACTTCTCCTTGCAGTTGCTTCAATTAAAAGATAATCAGGCATTATTGCACACTGCGCATACTCAAACACGTGATAAACAATCTTGCCACATTGCCATAGTTATCCTAACTTTATGGTTTACCTAGCAAAGCTGTTGTAGCGTTCAGGAGAGCTAGAATCTTAGGACTAAGGCCGGGGTATCCTTATGGAAAAAGAAATAAAATCTACCTATGACGACTATACGTTGCTGGTTAAAACCGTCGAGACGTATTTCCACGGCCTCTACCACAGCGACACAGAAACACTTAAAACTGTTTTTGACTCCCACGCCAGTATCGTGGGCTTTTACGAAGGGGAATATATCCACCACAGCCTCGCTAAATACCTGCAGTTCGTAAATGGCGTATCAGCACCAAGCCAAATTGGTAAATACTACGACATGGAAATCCAGTCAATTGACCAAACGGGCCCAATCGCAATCGTCAGGGTGCGCTTTCTCTATGAGGTGCTCTATCATAACGAATTCCTTTCCTTCAAAAAAAACAAAGACCATTGGTTAATCGTGCAAAAGCTCTTCTGCCACGACGACTAAAACACGGCATATCGGTGCAGGCTCGGCGAATGCTCAAATGAAAAGCATCACCTTAAAGCCGCTAACCGTCCCCGTACAATCCCCCTCAAAAAACAAGTCAAAATCATTTCTCCTTTGTGCTAGTATTCCTACCCAAATCGGGTCAGCAAGCATGCTGCAGACAAGAATAAAGAGCCAAAAGCAGGAATATTTTCACCATGACAGAACAAGAAATCATTAATTATTACGAAGACTGTGACATCGATTACCGTCTTGTCTGGCAGATCGACAGCAATTTTTCTCTTCACTATGGCTACTACGATGCAGATCACCGCCACCACAAAGCGGCTGTTCTGAATATGAACCGGGTTCTCGCTGAAAAGGCCAGGGTTAATCAGGGTGATAAAATTCTTGATGCAGGCTGCGGCGTCGGCGGCAGCTGCTTATGGCTAGCAGAACATTATGACGTTCAATGTACCGGCATCAATATTAGCGAATACCAACTCGGCAAAGCGCGCAAACTAGCCAAGAAAAAAAATCTGGATTCCCGCATCAACTATCAAGCTCGCAGCTATCTCGATACCGGCTTCGAAGATAATACCTTTGATGTGGTCTGGGGTATGGAAAGCGTCTGTTACGCAGAAAACAAAAAGGAGTTTCTGGAAGAAGCCTATCGCATTCTAAAACCTGGCGGCCGCGTCGCTGTTGCAGACGGTTTTCTGAATGACATCAACCCTGAGGAACGTTACGAAGGAATGCTACGCGACTGGCTCGACGGCTGGGCAGTGCCTAATCTTTGGGGGCAGGAGCGCTTCAAAAAAGACCTGTCAGATATCGGTTTTAAGAATATCAACTTCACTGACGGCTCTAAAAATGTCGTTCCCTCATCACATCGCATGTGGGTAGTTTCCCAGCTAGGCAAGCGCGTGAAAGGCATTGCAGAGTTCCTAAGAATCCGCAACAAGGTACAAAACAAGAATGTGACCGCTGCGGAACTGCAGTACCCACTACTTATGTCTGGTGCTTGGAATTACGGGATTTTTGTCGCCGAGAAATAAAAGCTCTTAACATAACCTTAGGCTCTAACTTGGCTAGCGAAAACTCTCTCAAGGCCTGTATTGAGCTTTAATACAGGCCTTGAGAGAAAACTTTAGACATTCGACTGGCTTGACCAGTTACGGCTCTGCTCACTGAAGCAGAGTATCAAATGCTTATTTAACTGCCTTGTAAATAAGCAACGACCTCAGATCGCCCTCCCTCAAAAGCAATATTTTATTTTTTCCTCAATTGAAAGTCATACGTCTTGCCGTAATCAACCCGCCAGAAAAGATGCTCCACTCCTTACTACTCATCAAGCCATGAAGCTTGGAATATACCGCAGCTCCTAGACTTTTTTTGATTTTGGCGTGGCTTGCACGTAAATAATATTCGAACTTATCTAGAGCAGAAGAGGAACACTTAGCCCTGTAATTTTACTATCCCTCCTGAACCAACTCCAAATAGATGCGCTCAACCCTTTCTTTCAGTTCAGGCAGAACTACTACCAAAGGAGATTGATCTTGATTTTTTATGCTGCAAGAGAGGTAAAGCGCAACAAGCAATAATGTGACCTTAATCTTCAGCAGAAATCACAGACAAGCTCATTTCCAAATCGAACAATAAAAAGTAAGAACCGTGAAAAAGTACCTTTTAAAGGCCCCGCTGGCACTCTCGCACCTACAAATCGTGATAAATAATCTTTTGTACTTTAAAAGTTAAGCGCAGGATAAAGAAACTATAAACTTAGAAACAAAAAAGCCCCCTTTGAGAGAAAGGAGGCCTTTTTAACTGTTGCAAATAATCAATAAAACTAAGTAGGCACCTCGGATCTTTTCAGTGCTACATCGGCAGACTCGGCTACTGCAGCAACATCAGTATCCACTTCTTTTTCTGCAAACTGACTTTGCGTCATTTTTTTTGCTGTGATTTTTGCATCCCTTTTTTTGTCTATCATCATCAGAACTGGAGGCAATAGAGAGAAGTCGAGAATGAGAGCAATTCCTAGAATAGAGGACAGCATGATCGCCGTCGTCTGGTTTGGCACGAAGCTCGAAAATAACATCATAAGCTGCCCAGCAATAATAGCGATGGAAGTGACCAATAACGCTGCACCAGCAGTTGAAAATGCATAATACACAGCCTCCTCCGAAGTTTTTCCGTATTTTCGGGCTTTAATATATTTCGTTAAAAAATGAACGGTATCATCTACCACCAAGCCCAAACTAATACTGAAACACATGGCAGCAGCTTGATTCACCTGCCCTACCAGCAAGCCCCAGGCTCCGTACACCACTGCGGCAGGAAAAATATTTGGCACCAAACTGATAACTCCATATTTAATAGAGTTGACTCCAAATAAAATAATCAGAGTAATAATGACTAGTGCCACACTTGAGCCAACAAGCATATCCATTACAATTATTTGCCCGATATTCGCAAACATGAGAGAGCGACTACCACCACCGGTATACCCAAATTCTGATGCATTCTCTTTCCACCACTGTTGCGCCTGCTTATCTAAAGCAGTCAAACGGAGATTATCCACTGTTTTGAGAGAGATCATCACCCTGACAGCAGACCGATCAGCACTCACATCGCGCGTCAAATCGTTACCAGCAGGCAATGACATTTCGTAAAGCAGCAGGTATTGCGATGCAAGCTCTCTCGACTCGGGAACTGTTTTAAAGGCATCATCGTCATTATGCATAGCCTTATTCAGGTTCATCATAATATCCACGTATGAAAACACGTGAGAGACATCATTTTGGTCCCGTAACCACTCGGAGAATGCATCCACTTTTTCCAAAAAGGCCGGCTCATTCGCTCCGCCAGGGTTTTTAGAATCTAGGGAAAACAAAATATACTGAAATCCGGAAAGGTGCTCGTTCGAAAAACTAACTGCCTTTGAAAGCGGCGTTGACTCGTCAAAATATTCAATAATATTATCACTTAATTCATTTTGCGGGATAAACGCACAAACCACTGGAATAATAATCGCGCTGCTCCACAGAATAGGCTTCTGAAACCTGATAACTAATCGCGCCCATGCCTCCATAAAAGGTGTTAACTTCAAAGGCTTGTCAGTTGGCTCCATCGGAAATGCTAGAACTACTCCAGGCAGGTATGTGAGCGTATAAAGAAACGCAAACAATACGCCCATTGCAGTAATGTTACCAAAGTCATGGAATGCCGGAGACTCACTAAAATTCATTCCAAGAAAGCCCACCGCGGTGGTAACACTGGTAAGTAGAATCGGAACCATATTCGATTCTAAGCTGACTTTCATCGCCTCTTCTTTGGTCCGTCCTTCCCGAAAGGCCACGATGTACTGCGTAAGTACATGCACGCTATCCGCCATCGCCAAAATAAGCACCATAATTGGAGCCATCATCGAGGTTGGCGTTAAGCTATAACCCAGCCAACCGGCAGCGCCCATCGTGAGAACATTAGCGGTAATAATAATAAACAAAGTACCCAAAACTGACGTTCCAGAGCGCAACAAAAAACCCAGTGTAAAAAATGAGACAATAACCGTAATCGGCATTAAAGACCCCAAGTCATCCTTTACAACATCAACCATAGCCGCTTGCAAGGAAGGGCCGCCCATAAAGTGGACCTCTATACCAGGGTGCTGTGCTTGCAGGTCGTCTTTGACGGTATTCAGGTATTCCACCATTTCACCCACTGCAGGCAACTGCTTGACTGGGTCAGTAGGTAACGCCAACGTAACGACAAGGGATGTCACTGTCTCTGCTTCAGAAACGAGGCCTTTCTTTAAATAGGCATCCTGTCTGGCATATTCTTGAATAGAAAGAATATCTTCTTGGGTAAGATCATTAGCCTCCTCCACCAACGGTTGCACGGTAAACGTATCGTCTTCAGACGAAGAGCGTTGGTAATTACTGAGTGAGTCAACGCGAATGGAATAAGGGGTTTTCCATAAGGAATCCGTCAATTCTTGAACAAGCACTAATGTATCTTTGTTAAACACTTGGTCATTAGCAGGTTTAATAAGGAAGACAACATTATCCGCCTGCAAGTACTCAGCTTCTATTGCGTCAAGTGTTAACAGATCCCTGTTTTCTTCACCAAACATATGGCGAAAATCACCGTTAAAGCCGATTTTATTAATACCCAAACCAGCAAAAATAAGTATGATGGTGCTGAAAACCAACATTAATTTGCGATTATCGACCAACCAGCTAGCAATAGCTTTATTCATAAATGTCCCTAATTACACTCAAGCATCTTCAACTGAAAACCTACCGAAATTGCACACCCAGCATTTAGCTTGCTTTTAAATGGTATCCAACAATATAGCCAGAGGCTAAGCGCTAAAAAGTGGTAGCCACCCTGAGTCTCTGACCCGCCATCATAACGAATCACCCTTAGCTTCTCCAGCATTTTTAAACGCTTGTTTGAAACTCACCGCGCTACAAAATATGGATGCGGCTTAAGCGCTTATATAGGCTGCAAGCAAGGATATAGACTCTTTACTGGAAGTTGAATGTAATATTGCGCCATCAAGATAACCTATACAGACGCCATTCAACATTGATCAATGCCCTGCTTTTCTTAGTTCCGCTCACATACAGGCTTGCTGCAAATATGACGGGACATATCCAGCCTCTGGAGGCCAATGAAACGCGAGCACCCACATTCTGATTGCTACCGACATGCCAATCATGTAAAAGAACTCTTTCGTCGCGGTGCGACTCACGCCAGTGGCAACAAGATGACCAGGGAGACTAGATGTCTACGCGCAAGTTAAATAATGACCCACTGTGGAGACTCATTCGAGAAGAAGCCGTCACTCTTATAGAGGAGGAGCCTTTTCTAGCTAGCTTCTTTCATTCCACTATCCTTAACCATCACTCCATCGAAGCCGCTGTCAGTTTCCACCTTTCAAATAAACTGGACAGCCCAACCATGCCCGCGATTCTAATTCGGGAAATCATTGAGCAAGCTTTCAGCAATGACCCAAAAATTGCGCAAGCTATCCGATCAGACATCAAAGCAGTTAAAGAACGCGACCCGGTATGCCGCAAACTCTCCACTCCCTTTCTTTATTTCAAAGGCTTGCACGCACTACAGGGCTATAGAATCGCGCACTGGCTGTGGCAACAAGGGAGAGAATCTCTTGCACTTTTTTTTCAAAATCAGATTTCGGTGGTTTTTGGGGTAGATATACACCCCGCCGCAACAATCGGCTCAGGCATTATGCTGGACCACGCAACAGGCATCGTTATTGGTGAAACAGCCGTGGTAGAAGATAACGTATCCATATTACAATCCGTCACCCTGGGCGGCACCGGAAAAGAAGTCGGTGACCGACATCCAAAAATCAAAAAAGGCGTATTGGTGGCAGCAGGGGCAAAGATCCTTGGCAACGTCGTGATTGGCGAGGGAGTTAAAGTCGGTGCGGGAAGCGTTGTACTGAAAGATGTGCCATCACATGTCACGGTTGTAGGCGTACCAGCGAAGATTATTGGAACACCTAATGCGGACCAACCAGCCCTGAATATGTGCCAATCCCTTTCCGAAAACGAGGATGACACCTAAACCTACCTAGGGGTTCCCAAGTCAAGCTCATCAAAGAAAAAATAAAATAATACAACTACTTTTAAAAGGCTGAAGTCCCCATGTACAAAGTTAGCACATTTAACAACATTTCATCCAAAGGGCTAGACCGCTTCGACACGGAAAACTTTATCGTTAAAGCAGGCCAGGAAGATGCTGATGCCATACTGTTACGCAGCCATAAGCTAAACGTAACGGAAATTGACAATACAGTGAAAGCCATCGCCCGAGCCGGCGCTGGCGTCAACAACATCCCACTCGCTGACTGCACTGAGCGCGGCATACCTGTATTCAACACACCGGGCGCAAATGCCAACGCAGTGAAGGAGCTGGTTCTCACTGGCTTACTACTTTCCAGCCGAGGCATTGTCGATGGCATCAACTATGTAAACACCCAGGGCTCAGTCAACGATGCAAAAGAACTGAGCAAACTACTGGAAAAAGAAAAAAAACAATTTCGCGGCCAAGAGCTTCACGGAAAAAACCTCGGTGTGATTGGCTTGGGTGCCATAGGCTCAAGAGTGGCGAATATGGCGCTAGAACTCGGCATGAACGTACTCGGGTACGACCCCGCAATTTCGATCGAAGCTGCCTGGCGCTTATCTAGTAGCGTACAGAAGATGGACAGCATTCAATCTCTATTGGCGAAGTCAGATTATGTCACCCTGCACTTGCCGGCAATTAAAGAAACCCACCACACCATTAATCAAGATACGGCCAGACACTTCAAAAAAGGTGCCCGCTTGCTGAACTTTGCAAGAGAAGAGGTGGTAGATAGTGATGCCACGTTAAGCGCCATTGAGTCAGGCCAACTTGGGATGTATATCACGGATTTCCCGACACCAGAGCTAATTGGAAAAAAAGGCGTCTTGTTAATGCCTCACATCGGTGCTTCCACCGCTGAAGCAGAGGAGAACTGTGCGGCCATGGCGGCTGATCAGTTAAAAGACTTTCTTGCAAACGGAAATATAAAAAACTCGGTTAATTTTCCAACCCTTGTTCTGGAACGCTCAGAGGGTTTCCGTATTGGTTTTGCCAATAAGAATGTACCAAAGGTATTAAGCCATGTGCTGGCTGTTTTCGCTGAAAACGATATCAACGTGATCGATATTTTGAATAAAAGCCGTCATGAAATTGCCTATAACCTGGTGGATATTGACAAGGCCCCGACAGAAGAACTCCTAAATGCTTTGCGGGAAATTGAAGGGGTTATCACCGCGAATAGCTTTTAAAATCTACTAACCCACCAAAGGCTCTTTAAACTGCAAGGCCGCCAGCCGAGAATAAAGCTCGCTGGAGGCCATCAGCTCATTGTGACTACCCTGCTCCACCAGCCGACCCTGATCAAATACTGCAATCAGGTCTGCATGGATAACCGTAGAAAGGCGATGCGCAATCACAAAAGTTGTTCTTCCTTCCATCAGGGTTTCCAGCGCTTTTTGCACCACATGCTCGCTTTCAGCATCCAGGGCACTGGTTGCCTCATCAAGCAGTAGGATTTTGGGATTTTTGAGGATAGCCCTGGCAATCGCAATACGCTGCCTTTGGCCTCCAGAAAGACGCACTCCGCCCTCTCCAAGGTCACTGTCGTAACCTTCGGGCAATCGACCGATAAACTCTTCCGCGTAAGCCGCCTTCGCTGCCGCAACAACCTCCTCATGAGTAGCGTCGGGGTTACCGTAACAGATATTTTCCCTCACTGTGCCGGTAAACAAGGTCGGCAACTGAGGCACAATAGCTATATCTCGACGCAAATCTTCTAAGGTCAAGTCTCGAATATTAATACCATCAATATAAATGCCACCCTCTTGAGGGTCATAGAAGCGCAAAATTAAATCAAAAAAGGTCGTTTTCCCCGCCCCAGATGGCCCGACAAAAGCGACACTTTTACCGGCTTCCAGGTTGAGTGAAATATCTTTCAAGGCGGCATGATCAGGGCGCGATGGGTAGAAAAAGGTTAAGGATTTAACTTCCACCTCTCCTTGATGATTCTCCGGCAAACTCGCTGGCGTTTCCGGGTCAAGAATCAAAGACTCGGCGTTAAGAAGCTCAACCAGTCGATCTGTTGCCCCAGCTGCTCTTTGTAGCTCGCCATAAACCTCACTGATGGCGCCCAGAGACATCGCCACAAGGATGGCGTAAAAAACAAACGCGGCAAGATCTCCACCACTGATAACACCACTGATAACATCTTTCCCCCCCACCCAAAACATCGCACCGATCGCGCCTAAAACAAGGGTGATCGCCAGAGCTATCAGTATTGATCGGTAACGAATACGCGTTACGGCTGTCTCGAAAGCCTGCTCGGCAAAGCGATCAAAGCGCTGTTTGGCTAATTGTTGGTGGTTAAAGGCATGGACGGTTTTAACATTTTGCAGCGACTCTCCCACGTAGGTGCCAACATCGGCGATGCGATCTTGGCTTTTCCTGGACAAGCTCCGTACTCTCCTACCTATTAAAAGTATCGGGAAAACGATAAAGGGCAAGGAGGTAAGAATAATGACTGACAGCTTAATATTGGTGATCAACATTAATGTTGATCCGCCGAACAACATAATGATATTACGCAGGGCAATAGAGGCAGACGAGCCCAGCACTGACTGAAGCAAGGTAGTATCGGTAGTGATACGGGATTGAATTTCGCCACTGAGATTGGTTTCGAAAAAACCGGGATGCAACTCAATAACATGACTAAAAACAGCCTGCCGGATATCAGTCACAACCCTCTCACCAACCCATGAAACAAGGTAAAAGCGCGCAAATGTCCCGGCAGCTAATGCGAGAGTTAAGCCTATAAAGCCAATAACTGTATTACCAAGGCTATCCAGAGACTCCGTTGCCAAGCCTTGATCCACCATAAAACGCACACCCTGGCCAATTGAAAGCATGATGCCAGCAGTAATTACGAGTGCAATAAGAGCAGCAATAATCCGAAGAGTATAAGGCTTTAGAAAACGAGAGACTTGCAACAGGCGTGTTATTGCACCAGTTTTTGGATTGGATCGAGACATAAGGAGGTGAGTTGTCCTATGGGTTGGAAAAGATTAGCTATACCTGTCTGAGCTGGGGGAGAGAATAGCACATAGAACTTCGGCGTATAAAACTAACGGATAGTCAGTGGCAAAAAGTCAGCAATATATCAATAGCTTATCTAAGGATTTTAAGGTGAACAGACACGGCACTACCACCCCAAGCCACTTCATTCAGCCTCGTGGAAACCACCTCATCACTTGCCAAGTAGAGGGTATCAACGCCATCCTCCGCAGCCCAATCTTCTGCGCGGTAACTAAGGCCAAGCGTGGTTTTATTGCCTTGAGAAAAGTCAAAGGTATAAGCATAGCTTACGTCAACAACCCAACCTAGCCCGCTGGCGTTGTGCTCAAAACTTTTGGGATGCTTAAAACCATCTCTTAAATTCCAATCTGCCTCTGCATAGTAAAGAGCGGAATGAATCTCTCCTTGCAGCTTAAGCCGGTGCTTTTCTCCGTGCAAAGAAACGCTGGTGCCAAGCCATGGACCTTGCCACTTACTTTGATAGGTGCTGTTTAGGCCTTCGATTACACCATCCATCACAAGCTCAGTATCAGGTGCGACTCTTACAGCATTTTGTTTTCGCACATACTGCTGATGCAAAGAATAACCGGCCAAAGCTGAAGCGCTTAGCCACCGCTTATCCACAATATTTAATCCAAATGCAATGCTGTAGTCAGCGACAAAGTCACCCGTATTTTCAGACAAGCTACGACTGTACTCCTGGGTTTTATTATCGCCATCGTAGTCAGAGTCCCTCGTTTCACCACCCGTAATCACACCTCGGTGAAGCCGAATATCCAAAAAAGAATCGTCGAGTAAACCACCAAAAAAATACACGCTGCTTTGAACTTCAAACCCTCTTATTTCCAGCCCCTCGTACGATAGCTCGGATAAGACATTTGGCGCGCGCTTGCCACTCATATCGCTCGCGATGCTCCACGACAGGCTACCGGTTCTTTGAGACATGCCTAAGGAGGTATTAAATGCGCTTCTTCTCCATAGAGAAAAAAATCTCTGGCTACTTGAGGAGCCTTCTGAATCCCCTCTATCGACAGAAATATTGGGGGGTATACGCCCCGACGGCGTAAAATTTAATTGGCTAGAGTTCTGCTCTTCATAGGATTCTGACTGATCGAATAGCGCCAACTGAAGATCTCCAGCTGTTTCCTTATCGGCCGCAACAGACTCGTTGCTATGCGTATATATGGCTATTCCAAGTACTGCAACCAATACGTATCTCATTCTATCCCTCGAATGCTTTAGCAAAATTCATCAGCAAGTTGAGAACAGTGAGCCAGGGCCGTTTAGAGTCGTTTTACACAAACTCTACTGCCACCCAGAGGAGAATAAAGCCAGCTAAGCTAGAAGAACCTATTGGAAAAACATTGCTTTATGTTTCAATTAGTTAAATTCTTAACTTAAATCAACCTCTAGAAACTAAAGGTTGAAGATCGTCTAAAAACTGGGCTGATTACGAGTATTCAAAACAACAAAACCCACTGTGCTAATAAAAAGGTTAGAAGGGCTAGGTCATTTACGAAGTAACAAACGGTTAAGATTTGTACGCCGAATACTTTGCAAAACTGCGCTTTAGGCGCGGGGAGTTAGGCACCCAGGGCACTTCCCTTTTTATCCGGTGCTATTGCAAAGTTCGCTGAAGGATTTGAAAGCAGAGCTTATCTTCGAAGAGGGTGAGTCAGTGGTGATAAACACACCAACTGCAGCATATAATTCACCCTAAATTGGTTTTAGGCGACAATTTTAAGTTTTCTTTTAATATGTCGCCTAAAAACATGGAATACGACAAATCTTCACAGTTTAGGGTGATAATTCTATTGTCGGTCGCGCTATTTTTGAGATACTGTTGGCCCTGGTCAGGCCTTTTAAAAAGTTGTAAGGCGGGAGCTATTGCTACTTTAGGATGAGAGCAATAAAAAATAAAAGTAACTACGCAGAAAACCCTGCAACTGTTCACATTTGAGCGGAATAGTTACAACTAAAATAACAAAAATGGATGGTATGAACATGGACCCAAACTCCCCAGCAGAGCAAACCATTTCGCTGAACCCGGTAACAATACCGAGCCTCATAAATATTGCTATCAAACACGGTGTAAACGCCAATACCCTCCTGAATGACGTGGGGATTTCTGCAGACAGCGTCACTGACCCAAAGGCAACCCTAACACTCGGGCAATTAGACGCACTTTATAGTGCCTGCGGCGTATCGATGGGCAGCCCAGCATTTGGGCTACACATGGGCAATATGACACGCCTGGATTCACTTAACCTGGTGGGCTCCCTCATCGGCACGGCAGACACTCTCAACCATGCGGTTGATCACTATCACCGCTTTCGAGAGTTACTACATCCTTTTATGGATATGGACATCCGTGTAGAAGGGAAAGAAGCCGCACTGATATATTCCCCAACCATTGCGAACGAAATCACGTTGCAGCCCTGTTATTCCGAAATATTTTTAACCAGCATCCTTAAGATTTTCTCAGATCTAACAAGAAAGCCATTCAAGCTGAATCGCGTAGAGTTCTCCTATGCTGACCCAGGTTATGCAGACATCTATGCTAGCACTTTTGATGCCCCCGCTTATTTTAACCGAGGCATGTGCGCGATGATTTTTGATGCCTCCCTTCTCAACCAGCCTCTCCCCGGAAGATACCCCGAGCTAAACGACAGCTTTCAAATTCAAGCAGAAAAATACTTGATGGAGCTCGATAGGTTAAACAGCGTTGAGTGCCAGATTATTCGTTACTTGCAAGAAAACATGGGTGTGAAGCCCATCTCCATGCAGGATGCGGCACAGCGTTTGAATGTCACCACTCGAACGCTACAAAGACGCTTAAAGAAAGAAAATACCTCCTACGTCAACATTCGAGAAACCATTCGATTTAAACAAGCGAAGTTATATTTAACAGAAACCAGTACTAATATTGATGAAATCGCCTCTCGCCTTGGTTTTTCGGAGCCCACCAATTTTTATCACGCATTCAAAAGATGGGCCTCTATGTCCCCTGGAGAATACAGAAGAACGAACAGGCCTGTTCGTCAAGAAAGAGAAGCGCTCTCTGCGTAACTGTTGCTATAACGAGCCAGCTATAATGCGGCCCCAGACCGAAAGGAATGGGGCTTGCCGTTTTATAGGAGAGCACTTTAGACACTCTCTCACTAAACATTCCTCAATACCGCCTTTGATAAATTGGGCTTCCTAGACTTTCGCTCATGGCTTATTCAGAGCGACCATATAACAAATCGATCATGATTTTCTCCGCCACATCCTTGTGTGGAATAACTCGGTGCAGGATAATAACCCCCTAGCTCACCTTTCCAGAGCCAAAGCAAAGACTTACCATCCTGCAAGGGTATTTCTTTATCAAAATAGGCCTTCATGACTGAAACAAACATATTTTTAGTACTCATTAGCACCATACTGGTTAACAACTTTGTGCTGGTTCAATTTTTGGGCCTATGCCCATTTATGGGCGTGTCTAACAAGGTTGAAAGTGCCATTGGCATGGCTTTGGCCACTACCTTTGTACTTACTCTTTCTTCTACGCTGAGCTACCTCACCTATACCTACATTCTGACACCCCTCGACCTTCAATACCTGCGAACACTCTCATTTATCCTGGTCATCGCCGTGACCGTACAGCTCACAGAAATGATCATTCACAAAACAAGCCCCCTGCTCTATCGCGTACTGGGTATATTTTTACCGCTAATCACCACCAACTGTGCCGTTTTAGGCGTAGCGCTGCTGAATATCAAAAAAGAAGACACTACCCTGTTCGACTCCGCCATCTATGGTTTCGGCGCAGCAGCAGGTTTCTCCCTCGTTTTGATCCTCTTTTCCACTATGAGAGAACGCATAGCAGTGATTGATGTTCCCAAACCATTTCAAGGAGCCTCCGTCACCATGATTACAGCGGGCTTAATGTCACTTGCATTTTTGGGCTTTAGCGGCCTGGTAAAACTCTAGGGTAGACGAATGGAAGTAGTAGTCGCCATTTTAGCAATTCTTATCCTCGCCCTTATCTTTGGTGGTGTTTTGGGGTTTGCGGCAGTACGTTTTAAAGTCGATGAGAACAGCCTTGTGGAGCAAATTAATAATATTCTTCCACAAACCCAGTGCGGCCAATGTGGCTACCCAGGTTGCCGCCCCTACGCGGAAGCCATTGCCGGGGAAGAAGCAGAAATTAACCGCTGCCCTCCGGGTGGTGAAGCCACCATTCAAGAGCTCGCAGATTTACTGGGTGTCGAAGCTATCCCCCTTGATGCAGAGCACGGCGAAGAAAAAGACACCCCCCTTGTGGCCTATATTCGGGAAGATGAATGTATCGGCTGCACAAAGTGCATACAGGCCTGCCCGGTAGATGCCATCTTAGGCGCGGCAAAAAAAATGCATACGGTTATCGTCAGTGAGTGCACAGGCTGTGATTTGTGTGTTGAGCCATGCCCAGTTGATTGCATCGACATGATTCCCGTTGCACAAACACCCCAGACCTGGGTGTGGAAAAAACCACGGGGGACGGGTGATATTTCTATTGAGCAAATTCCCACATCACCAACCGCCACCAATAAAATTCCCGTGAGCAACGTTCTATGAGGCATCGCGTTTGGCATCTCAGGGGTGGTATTCACCCACCTGAAAAGAAATCACTGTCCTTAAGCCTTCCACTACGGACGGCCTCCCTGCCCGAACAATTGATCGTTCCTTTGCAACAGCATATCGGCGCCCCAGTGTCACCCTGCGTAGCGGTGGGTGAGCGTGTTCTTAAAGGCCAGCTAATTGCCAGCAGCGACAAAGCCACCAGCGCGCTCGTTCACGCACCAAGCTCTGGCACCATCAACGAAATCGGCATGCACCCCGTTATTCACCCATCCCTCATTGAACAACCGTGTATTCACATTGATTGTGATGGCAAAGACGAATGGATAGATCATAGTGGCGTCGATAACTACGCCGCTCTCGATACGCAAACCCTGCTCTCACGTATTCGCGAAGCCGGAATTATCGGCATGGGGGGAGCGGGCTTTCCTTCCTCGATCAAGCTCAACGCCAGACATAATCAGATCGAAACCCTCATCATTAATGGTGCTGAGTGCGAACCCTATATCACCGCAGACGACATCCTTATGCAGGAGCGTGCCGTAGAGATTATCGAGGGCATCAAGGTTATTGGGCACATCCTCCAACCGAAAGAAATTCTCATCGGTATAGAAGACAACAAACTTCTTGCTGTAGCCGCCCTTGAAAGAGCCAGCGCCGAAACCACTATTGATATCGTCAAGATTCCCACCAAATACCCCTCTGGTGGGGAAAAACAGCTGATTAAAATACTCACTGGTAAAGAAGTCCCTACGGGTGGTCTACCCTTACAAGTAGGCGTGATCGTTCATAACATCGGCACGGTTTACAGTATTTACAAGGCCATCATTCAAGGTAAACCCTGCATTAGTCGTATCACTACCTTAACCGGCGAGGCAATGAATAATCGCGGCAATGTAAAGGCGCTGATTGGAACCCCCGTTCGCCATTTACTAAAAGAAGGCGGTGTTCAAGAAAGTCAATTATTCCGGATTGTGGCTGGCGGTCCAATGATGGGCTTCACCCTACCCTCTGCAGATTTACCCATCAGCAAAACCACCAATTGTCTTATCGCGGCGACACGCTCCGAAATGCCACCTCCACCACCGGAGCAAACCTGCATACGCTGCGGCCAGTGTGCGGATATTTGCCCGGTCACATTATTGCCCCAACAGCTGTACTTCTTTTCAAAAGCCCAGGAGTTCGACAAGGCCGAACAGCACAATATATTTGACTGCATCGAGTGCGGCGCTTGTTCTTATGTTTGCCCCAGCCACATTCCCCTTGTTCAGTACTACCGTTACGCCAAGGGGACCATAAAACAGCTACGCGTAAAGGAAGAAAAAGCAGAGGCTTCTCGCCAACGCTTTGAAAACCGGCAAGCGCGCTTAGAGCAAGAAGCAGTTGAAAAAGAAGCCAAACGTAAAGCGCGGGCCAAGGCTGCTGCTGAAAAAGCAGCCCAGAAAACAAGCGCAGAGCCCAGCCCACAGAGTGCGCAGCAATCAGAAGATGAGCTTGCTCGTTTAAAAACTGCCGCAGCAAGCACAGCGAAGCTCTCGATTGAGGCAAAAAAAGCCCTCAGCCAAGCAGAGAAAAAAGAAGAAAATAGCGACAAACTCGAACAGCTGCGCCAAAAGGTTGCGCTCTTTCAGGCTAATTCTGACAAAGCAAAAGAGGCCCTCAAGGCAGCTCGACAGAAGCCTCCAGCCAACACACCCCCCAGTAGCAAAGTAGGCGAACCGAAAGAAGATAAAGCCATCCTTGAACTACGAGAAAAGGCTGCATCGACACAAGACGCCTTAAAGCAGGCTAAAAAAGCACTGCTTGCGGCAAAAACCAGTCATACTAACGACCTTGAAGCCATAGAAATACAGGTAAACCAAGCAAAAAAAGAAGCGGGTGCTATCAAGGCTCAATTACGCGAAGCACTGATCGCTCAAAAAGAAATTCCACTTCAACAAGATACGCCAGCTCAGCCAACATCAGACACAGTACCATCAAGCACCGAGGCATCCGATAAGGTCACTGCCGCATTGGCACGCAACGAGCGCCGCAAAGCGCAAAAAGCCTTAGACTTGGCACTCGCAGAAAATAAATCCGAACATAAAATCGCAACATTAAGAAAAGCAATCGACGACGCCGGTAGTGAGAGCCAATGACTTTCCGAGTTATCCTAAACCGCACCCAGTGGCAAACCAAGCTGAACAGGTTCCTATATGGCATTGATTAACGCCTCATCTCCACACATCGCCGGCAAGAATGACACCGGCCAAATGATGCTTCAGGTGTTGCTCGCCACCTTGCCTGGGCTTTTGGCGCTAACACTCTACTTCGGCTGGGGAAGCCTTATTAACTGCCTTATTGCTGCCATTGTTGCCATAGGCTGTGAAAGCCTTGCGCTAAGGTTGCGTAAGCGCCCAGTTATATTCTTCATCAACGACAACAGCGCCATAGTAACCGCCGTGCTGCTAGGCCTGGCTCTCCCCCCCCTTAGCCCCTGGTGGCTACCTGTAATAGGCACTGCATTTGCCATACTAGTAGGAAAACATTTATACGGCGGCCTCGGGAATAACATTTTCAACCCCGCCATGCTGGGATACGCGTTCTTGCTCATTTCATTCCCCGTACAAATGACAGCCTGGCTACCTGCCGATGGCATCATGCAGATGAGCTTTATCGAAACTCTGACCTTGATCTTCAACAACCACCTTGACCCCGCATCGGTAGCCATTGTTGATGGACTAAGCGGTGCAACACCCTTAGACACACTGAAAACAGATCTAGGACTGTCAAAAACGGTTCCGATGATATACGAGCTACCCGTCTTTCAAGGCTTCCTTGCAGGCAAAGGCTGGGAATGGGTGAACATCGGCTTTTTAATTGGCGGGCTTTACCTTGTTTACCAGGGCATTATCCATTGGCAAATACCTCTCGCCCTGTTACTGACTTTAGCCACATGGGCTTTCCTTTTTATGGGTTACGACAGTGACCGTTATGGCTCCCCCATATTTCATCTACTCAGTGGAGGCACGATGCTGGGCGCGTTCTTTATCGCTACCGACCCCGTAACCGCCGCCACCAGTGCCATTGGAAGATGGATATATGGTGCCTTCATTGGACTAACAATCTGGATCATCCGTTCGTTTGGCGGCTACCCCGATGCGGTCGCCTTTGCTATTTTACTTATGAACCTCGCTGTTCCAACCATTGATTATTACACCCAGCCTCGCAGCTATGGCCACAAAGAAGCCAAGTTTGGGCGCGGTAAACGGGAGCGCTAGAGTGTTAAAATCAATCAGTAAAAATGCGGCCCTGCTTGGCCTCTTTGCGATCGTCACCACCGGCTTGGTGGCATTCACTAGCACCGCCACTAAAGAAAAAATCGTTGAAGCACAACACCAGGCCCTGGAGAAAGCACTTCTTGAAATACTTCCCGATGGTCAACATAACAATGATTTACTGAATGACTATATGGAAGTTCATCACCCACTTTTGGCCCATAAAAACCCACAAGAAGCTTTTTTTGCTCGCAAAGATGGTCAACCCTACGCTGCCATCCTTCCATCCAATGCACCAGAAGGATATGGAGGGGACATATCCCTTATCGTAGGCCTTCGATATGATGGCACCATCACCGGGGTGCGCGTCATCCCGCCACACAGTGAAACGCCCGGCCTCGGTGATAAAATAGAAATTGCCAAGTCAAACTGGATTCTAGGTTTTAATGGAAAATCCCTGGAAAACACATCCGACAAGAGCTGGAAGGTGAAAAAAGATGGTGGTGAATTTGATCAACTTACTGGCGCAACCATTACTCCCCGAGCGGTGGTAAAAGCCATACATAACACCCTCAAATACTTTGATCATAATAAAGAACAGCTCTTCAGGGATTCATATGCTCTGCAACACCCCAAAAAACAAAAGCAGCCATGAAGACAATAATTAGCAGAGACCCTGCCCTAATGGAGTGCATATAAGTGTCGGATTATTCGAACATCATAAAAGATGGCTTGTGGAACAAAAACGTTGCGACGGTACAAGTATTAGGCCTGTGCCCACTACTTGCTGTAACAGGCTCTGTCGTCAATGCCATAGGTTTAGGCCTTGCAACCACCGCTGTATTACTTGGTTCAAACACCGTGGTATCCCTGATACGCGGTGGCGTTAACGATGCCATTCGCCTCCCCGTATTTGTGATGGTTATCGCCGCCCTTACCACTTGCACTGAATTTATCATGCAAGCCTACACCTTTGAGCTTTATCAAATACTCGGTATTTTCATCCCCCTGATTGTCACCAACTGCTGCATCCTGGGCAGGGCGGATGGCTTTGCACGCAAGAACCCAGTACTACCCTCCATCCTCGATGGTTTAGTGATGGGCCTGGGTTTTATGATCGTACTTATACTGCTCGGCGCATTTCGCGAAATGCTCGGCCAGGGAACACTTTTCTCCAACATGGACTTGATATTTGGCAGTGCAGCTGAGAACTGGTCCATCAAAATCTTTGACAATTTTCCCGGAATATTATTTCTCGCCTTACCGCCCGGTGCATTTTTTGGCCTAGGGCTGATTATTGCCATTAAAAATATTATTGATGACAAAATGGATGAAATTAAAGAACAGAAGGCAAGCCCCGTAGGCATCAGAAGCAAACGCGTCCGTGTAACGGGTCACATCACATAAACTCATAATTTCGAGAAAACCAAGCCGATGAACACAGTAAAGCGCGCTGAAATTTTCCGACGCCTGAAAGAAAACAACCCCCATCCCACCACTGAGCTACACTACAAATCATCGTTTGAACTACTCATCGCCGTTATCTTATCAGCCCAAGCAACGGACGTTGGGGTAAACAAAGCCACCGCAAAGCTTTTCCCTGTTGCCAACAGCCCTGAAAAAATTTATGCCTTAGGCTTAGAGGGTTTAAAAACGTATATCAAAACCATCGGTTTATATAACGGCAAAGCCGCCAACATTATTAAAACCTGCGACATCCTTATCAAACAGCACAACTCACAAGTACCAGAACAACGTGAAGCACTAGAGGCTCTTCCAGGCGTTGGCAGAAAAACTGCCAACGTCGTTCTGAATACGGCCTTTGGCCACCCCACCATCGCCGTTGACACCCATATCTTTCGTGTTTCTAACCGCACCAAACTGGCAGTGGGTAAAAATGTGGATGAGGTTGAAAAAAAACTCCTTAAAGTCACACCTAAGGAATACAAAATCGATGCCCATCACTGGTTGATACTACACGGCCGCTACACCTGCATTGCACGCAAACCGCGCTGCACGTCGTGTATTATTGAAGACCTTTGTGAATTCAAAGACAAAACCGAATAAGCTTGATTGTAGGCTTTTCGCACAGAACAACTTCCGTACAAGTAGGCCTTATACAATCATGACAACTATAGATATATTGACTATGATTGAAGTGCTTCCAGTGACGGAGGCCCGATGATACGGAACATCCATTTAACAATAGAAAAGGTACTTCTACGATGAAAAAGACCATTCTTGCTGCAACTCTATCCTTGTCTCTAACCCCTTTCTCTGCTTTTGCTGCCGCTCCTGGTGGCCCAAGTTGTGGCTGGGGAAACATGTTATTCGAAGGCCAAAAGGGCCTTGCTATTCACCTGATCGCCAGCATCATTAACGGCACATCTGGTAACGCTTCCTTCGGCATGACACTTGGTACCAATGGCTGCTCCACCGATGGCGCACTCAGCTACGGCGGACAAAACTTATTGCAAACAAGTGAATTCATGGAAGACATCGCTCACGATATCGCCTTAGGCGAGGGGGAAGCTCTGGATGCACTGGCTTTGCTGGTTGGTATCGCTCCAGAAGACCGCACAACTTTCGCTCAAGTCACTCACGATAACTTCCAAACTATTTTTCCATCCGCTGATGCAACTACCGAAGAAATCTTAAAGGCTATTGGCGAAGTGATGAAAACCAATGAACAGCTTGCAAAATATGTAAGCTAATAATCAAAACAGGGGGAGGCCCAGCCACCCCCTGTTAACAATTTTTAAGTTAAACCTTCTCGTACTTGCCTATATCTCCGGCCACCCTTCACCTTGGTCAAACTAATGCCCTGCTTCAAAACACCCCCTTTTATTTTTCTCGCCTTATTTTTAATGCATATTGTATTTCCTGCTGCAGCAAATTCATCTGCCGAAATACAGCAAGAATCCCTTATTAATACTGCCAAAAAACTTGGTCTGGAAAACAAAGACCAGTGGCTTTATCTCAATCATTACAGAAACAAACCCGTCACGGGTAATCAAGAAAGTTACATCGATGACCCTGATTTTTTTATATCAGCGAGAGGGAAATACTCTTCAGAAAAGGAGCTTACAGCCACGATTCAAGCCTTCCTGAAGCCTGAGTCGAAAACCCCCAAGGGCGAATACTATCGCTGCCGTTATCCAGCCCGCTACCAATGGTTAAATCAACAGCTCAGCTTAAATATTCCCTTTGACAGCGAAAACCTCTGCATAAAATTCAATCAGTGGTATAGCGCGATTAACCCTGGCAGCGTTACCCTTATTTACCCCACCAGCTATATCAATAGCCCCTCCTCCATGTTCGGCCATACCCTATTACGAATTGACCCGCCCGCTGATCAGCAACAAGCGGATCTGGTTTCCTGGGCCATTAATTTTGGTGCAGATGTCGGCCCTAACAGCGAGCAGGACTTTTTTTACGCCTACAGAGGCTTGGCAGGAGGCTACCCAGGACAGTTTGTAGTCATGCCCTACCATAAGAAAGTAAAGGAATACAGCAAGATAGAAAACCGGGATATCTGGGAATATAAATTAAATCTCAGCCCCGAAGAAACCCAATTTATGATGCTGCATCTATGGGAAGTCAATAGCAGTAACTTCGATTATTACTACCTGGACGAAAACTGCTCTTTCCGACTCATGGAGCTACTGGACGTCGCCCGCCCTGGCTTGCACCTTTCTCGCGCATTTCCAGTTTTTGCCATTCCTAACGACACCGTTCGCATTGTGGTGGAAAACAACCTTGTGGAATCAAAAAAATACCGGCCCTCAAGCGTAAACCAAATTAAAGAGCAACTGGCGCAACTGCAACGAACGGAAAAACATCTAACGCGCCAGCTCACTGATAACACTTCGTTACTACACGCGGAAGGCTTCAATACCCTGGCACCCGATCGAAAACATTTAGTCATCGATACCGCCTATCGTCATTTACGTTTTCAGCAAATCGGTAAAGAGCGCGATAGAGACGCGGCCCAGCGCTCGTGGCAGCTTTTGTCTGCCTTAAAAGAAAACAGTACACATACAAACTATGATGCAAGCCAAACACTGCCTCTATCACCAGAGTTAGGACACCGTTCTTCTGCCCTGGCCATAAGCATTGGGCAAGAGTATGAAAAAGACTTTATTGATCTGAGAATTCGCCCTGCTTACCATGGTCTCACTGATAATCAAAAAGGCTTTTTGCGGGGTGCCGAAATTAATTTCTTCGACCTGGGTGTGCGAATTTTCGAAAAAAATGAAGTGGAAATTGAACAATTTGAGCTTTTTAAAATCATTTCCCTAAGCCCCCGTAGTCGTTTTTTTCCTGAATGGTCTTGGCGAGTTTCAGCCGGTTTAGAAAATGTCATCACCAGTTCCAGCGCCCGTGAAAAAGCCATTTTTGTCGAAACCGGCGGAGGCAGTGCAGTAGAAGTAATAAAAAATCATCTAAGTTATGGACTACTTACCGCGCGGGCTGAACACAACAGTGATTTCTCTGAAAACTTGGATTTGATCCCTGGGCTGGAAGTCGGACACCTCTGGCACCAAAACTTTGGTGTTTTACAATTAAAACTCAGCAGCCAACACATGAGTCGTAATGATCAATACCGCAATATCGCGAGCCTGATTCAATCCGTATCTCTTAGCCAAAACGCCACGATTAAGCTGGAGCTGCAAAGACATTTATCTAATCATATTCAGATGACAGAGGCCGCCCTCAGTTTTACCCATTTTTTTTAAGGGACGTTTTACGACGATTCTGGTACCAAAAAATTGAAAAACAACATTTTTTCACCTGCTAGAAAAAAAGCTTACTTAAATGTTTTTTCCAAAACCAGCCTGCTAGCCTGCCTGTTGACAATATCTGCATGCACTCATGTTTTTTTTCAACCCAATCAAATAAATTATTTAAAGGGTGTAGATATCCCCTTTCCCATTGAGGAGGTCACGACAAAAACTGCTGACGGCCATCTACTCACTCACTGGTTACTTAAACCCGAAAAAATAGAGGGGGTGGTATTTCACCTTCATGGAAATGCCCAGAACATCACTGCACATATTCGTAGCGTGGCCTGGCTCGTCAAACATGGCTATCTCGTTTATATGTTTGAATATCGCGGATACATCACCCCGCACAAACCATCTATAGAAAATACAATATCCGACGTACAACTTGCCCTTCATAGCCTAATTAAAGAATACCCCCAATTACCCATTTACGTTTTTGGCCAAAGCCTCGGTGGCAGCATCGCGATAACAAGTGTTGCCCAGTTAAAAGATAAGGAGGAACTTTGTGCTTTAATTACGGAGGCAGCCTTCGCCTCTTACGAAGGGATTGCAAAAGAGAAACTGTCTGAAGTCTGGCTAACGAGCTTATTAAAAACACCCTTATCCCGATTATTTTCCAGTGATTACGATGCGCAAAAGTATGTCGCGCAGCTATCGCCTTTACCTTTACTCATTATTCATAGCCCAGACGATAAAATTGTACCCATGCAACATGGTGCGCTTCTTTATAAGGCAGCAAAAATGCCTAAACGCTATTTGCGCAGCGAGGGGGGGCATATTTCTACGCTACAAGACCCAAAGTATCGTATTAAACTATTGGAGTTTTTAAAAAACCACCAGTGCAAAGAAGTCCCTCAAAAGACTGAACCACCCATTAAGGGCTACAGAAAAAATAGCCATCTACCGTGAAAAAACGTAAAGCTGCTCTGTTATTTCTCTAGCAAAATAGAGAATAGAATTAACGGCTGAAAGAACATATAGACCAACGGCACCAGCAGAATCTATGCAACGCAATACGGTTCTTTTATGCCGGTATCTACACCAACCTCCTGACCATAAGATGTATATGGTTTTAAGAGCCATTGCCAAGTTTCAGCCCGCGAAGAGGCGCTTCGAGACCACAAAAAAAGCTGGATAATTTACGGCTCACTACAAGGAATTGAGTCACTCAGGGCCGCCTTAGCATCAATCACCGATCGGTGTTAAAATGCGCTTCCTCTTCACTACTCTTTGGTTTTTCTCTATGACACTTATTCGTTGGGTTCTTGCCCGCTTTATACTCTTCATCGACTTACTTTATCGTCCAAAAGGCACTAAACGCAGCCCACAAGAACAGGCGATCGTGGATGAAAAGGCCTCTAAGCTTTCACTTTACCAATATACAGCTTGCCCATTTTGTGTAAAAGTACGCTGGGCGATGCGTCGTTACTCTATAGACCTCGAAACACGCAACCCCAAAGAAAACCCCATCTTTAGCGAAGAGTTAAGCGCTGGTGGTGGGCTAATGAAAGTCCCCTGCCTTCGAATCGATAATGCCGAAGGTGATAGTGAGTGGCTTTATGAGTCATCCGAAATCATCACCTACCTGGAACAATATTTTGATCTGAATCAAGGGCCTGTTAGTAACACCCAGTAGTACAAAGACCCCTGATCAAACCATAAAGAGGAGCCCTCGCTAATCGGCAACTCGCCCGCGCATGGATTTAACTTGCCCCCGACGGGTTTTGTTATCCATGCGCTTCTGTTTAGCGCGCTTGCTTGGCCGAGTTGGCCTTCTCGACTTTTTCACCAGGGTAGCGCTCTTAATTAACTCCTTTAGACGTTTTAACGCGTCCTCGCGATTTTTCTCCTGCGTGCGGTATTGCTGAGCTTTAATTACAATAACGCCTTCACCACTAATGCGCTGATCACGCATCGCCAACAAGCGCTGTTTACACACATCAGGGAGAGATGAAGCGTGAATATCAAAACGCAGATGAATTGCCGAAGAAACCTTATTAACATTTTGCCCCCCAGCGCCTTGCGCTCGAATAGCACACAAGTCGATTTCTTCATCAGGAATAGAAATATCAGCTGATACATCAAGCATGTCAGGTTTTCTCCCTGCTAGTTTTATCAAAAATATTAACGAGATACATGTATGAACTTTGCTTCCCTTGGCTTATCCGATGCACTAGTTAACGCAGCAACAGAAGCGGGCTACGACACACCAACAGCCATCCAGCAACAAGCCATCCCAGCAGTTTTAGCCAACAAGGATGTCATGGCCGCAGCGCAAACAGGCACGGGCAAAACGGCAGGCTTTACCTTACCCATTTTGCAGCGATTATCCCAAGGCCAACACGCACAAAACAATCAGGCAAGAGCACTTATATTAACACCGACCCGTGAACTTGCAGCCCAAGTGGGCGACAGCGTCAGCACTTATGGCAAATTTTTAAACCTTCGCTCCACCGTAGTATACGGCGGCGTAAAGATTAATCCTCAAATGATGAAATTACGAGGAGGCGTTGATGTACTAATTGCCACACCGGGTCGCCTGCTCGATCTATATAATCAAAATGCAGTGAAGTTTTCTCAGCTCGAAGTGCTTGTTCTAGATGAAGCCGATCGCATGCTCGACATGGGCTTCATTCATGATATCCGGCGAATTTTAAAAACACTGCCGCCGCAACGTCAAAACCTGATGTTTTCAGCGACTTTTTCTGATGATATCCGCAGGCTCGCCAAAGGCATTGTTAATAACCCCGTGGAGATTTCTGTTAACCCGCGCAATACCACTGCAAGCACCGTGAAACAGTGGGTGGTTCCCGTCGACAAGAAACAAAAACCGGCACTGCTGTCATTTTTAATTAAGCATAATAGTTGGCAGCAGGTGCTAGTTTTTGCGCGTACCAAACACGGCGCAAATAAATTAACACGCCACCTGGAGTCAGAAGGCATTAAAGCCGATGCCATACATGGAAATAAAAGCCAAAGCGCCAGAACCAAGGCCTTGGCCGAGTTTAAAAACGGCAACACGCGCATACTGGTAGCCACGGACATCGCTGCACGAGGGCTAGATATTGACCAGCTTCCTCAGGTGGTGAATTTTGACTTACCCAATGTAGCAGAAGACTATGTGCATCGAATCGGCCGCACTGGCCGAGCAGGCAGCACGGGCCAAGCTATTTCTCTGGTAAGCGCAGACGAATTCAAGCAACTAAGTGACATCGAGCGCTTAATTAAACGCTTGCTTCCTCGGGAGTTAGTCGACGGGTTTGAACCTAATCATGACGTACCGGCATCAAAGTTAGACCTACGACCAATTCGCCCGAAAAAGCCGAAAAAACCAAAGCCGAAGCAAGCCGATGAAGAACAACCTGTACAAAAAAAACGTCACCGGCCCGCCGCAAAGACTAAGCATCGAAACGGAAACCGTGACAGCAAAACAGGTGATATAAAAACAGAAGGCAAGGCAGCAAAATCAAAATACAACAAAACGAGGCAGGCATCGCCTACTCGCTCGAAAAAACCGTAAAAAGCTCCTAGCAGGCGCAAAAAGCCGCAGATTCATCAAAAGAAACCTGCGGCTTTTGTAGAGCTTACACTTTCTTTTCGTGTCCTTCCCAATACTTGTCCCGAATAAGACGCTTATAGAGCTTCCCAGTCGTCAATCGAGGCAAAGCATCCATAAAGTCCACCGAGCGAGGTAACTTATATTTCGCCATATTTTCTGCAGCAAACTGAAGGATCTCTTCGGCTAAAGCATCAGAAGGCTCAACACCTTGCGCAACCTCTACCACCGCTTTTACCGATTCCCCCCAGTCCTTATCCGGCACACCCAGTACTGCAACATCACCAATCTTAGGGTGCTGATGCAATACAGCCTCGACTTCTGCCGGGTAGATATT
>Ga0209121_10001222_pt1 | contig 26910 bp, 19 predicted proteins | sample Cruoilmetagenom3_FD_187292 | JGI IMG/M metagenome (GOLD analysis project Ga0209121, IMG submission 187292) | Oil polluted marine microbial communities from Coal Oil Point, Santa Barbara, California, USA - Sample 3 (SPAdes) (version 2) | ecosystem: Environmental > Aquatic > Marine > Oil seeps ...
CAAGAAATGAGGAATGGTGGGCGGTACGGGACTCGAACCTGTGACCTCCACAATGTCAATGTGATGCTCTAGCCAGCTGAGCTAACCGCCCCAATAGCAAGTATTTTATAATTTATCCCTCTATTTATCAACTTCCTTTTTCTTTCTAATGGTTTTTACTATTAAGATACCAAAGATTATTAACAGGAATCCAAGGAGAGCAACAAAGATTAGATCTTTGTTAAATGTATAATCTTTTTCGGTTACTACATCAATTATCTCAACCTGATTTTTGTCATCATTGACATAATCAGATTCGATTGTGATGCTTCTTGAATACTCAATCTCTTCATACTGATATGTGAGCATATGACAACCAAGAGGTATATTTCTAAATATGGCTATACCCTGATCATCTGTCTTAGAAATTTGTGGTTTAGAATGGATTATAATAGTGGTGTTTGGTATAGGGTTAAGATCTCCATTAAGCAATCGAATCTTTAATACAGGGGTAATAAAGGTGGGAGAAGCGTGAGTTGCTTCTTGTCTAACTTCTCCCTGCTCTTCTTCTCCCTCTGTATCTAATACATATGAATCAGGAAATATTGGAATAGTGGATGTAAGCTGTGTAGATTGGTTCCCTGCTACATCACAAGCCACTGCTTTTACTATCTTTGAGGAGAAGATAGTAAATGATTGTATGTAGATAAAGCCATTGTTACAAGTTGGTATACTTCCATCTAATGTATATCTAATAACAGAGTGATTGTTTGAACATAAAATAATATTTTGTGCTGTTTCATAACTTTCTTCAGAGATATTCATCAATGGGGTTGTTGGCGCTTCTGTATCTATTGTTACTCTTGATAAATCAGTAGTTTCAGTAAAAGTAGTGTAAAGATGTGGGGCAGAAATATCAAAAGAGATTAAACCATTAGGGTCTTCGTTGTCTACCGTATATTGAACGAGCCAATGCAAGCTATCCTCCGTAGATATTAAAAAGTTGTTCAACAAACTTTCTCCTTCTATATCAAGTAGGACCTCAGGTTCCTCTATTTCACCAGAGGATGTAAAGGAGAGAGTAACTTGATTCTCTCTTTTTGCATATGAGGTATTACTGTTTGAAGACGATATACTAATACTTTCTAAAGATTGAAGCACCGTATATGTATATGTTCCAATGGTAGAGGTATTCCCAGAACTATCACAGGCTATCGCTTTAACAGTAGAATCTTGAGATATTGAAATTTCTGATTCATAAAGGGTTCCGGTGGCACAACTAATACTCTCCTGGTCTAATACATATTTAATATATGCATCACTACTTGAACTTAGTTCAATGGTTTGTGCTCCTTGGTATGAACCACTCTCCAATGAGACAACGGGTGTTATCGGAGATGTTACATCAACAATTATGTTACTTAGATCTGTAGTTTGATAGTATATCTTGTCTACATTAGAAGAAGATATTTCAAAGGTAATCTGACCATCGCTATCGATATTACTTACAATGTACTCTGCGACCCAAGTGTCAGATCCCGTGTTACTAAGAGATATTGTATTGAATACAGAATCTCCACCTGAGTATATATCTACTTGTGGTTGAGATATTGTACCAGTTGCTTCAAATGTCAGACTAATCGTATCTCCGCTCTTTGCTAGTGAAGGATTGCTATTAGTGGATGATATCATTACAGAGGTTAGAGTTTCTGGAATAGTTATATTATCAATGGAAAAGACTCCATCCATAGCAAAATCTGTACATAGAGCAGCACTGTCACAAACCTCACCTGTCAATATATATTCTCCATCTTCGTAAAGGGTAGTATCAAGAGTGTAATCTGTGCTTATACTGTCAGATAATAATGGAACTGGATTCTCCCCTGTCTTTGTAAGATAGGCATTGTAAGCTATCGTGTCTCCAGTATTTGGATCCGATGATGGATCCCACTGCACACTTAACTCTCCACTATAGATAGAACCAGGTATTGGATTTTGAAAAGCTGTAGAGTTTGGAGAGAGATTAGGTAATTCCGTAAAATTAAAAGAAGTTACAGGAGAGCTATATGTGCCAGTATCGTAGGTTGCAGAGACATAGCTTTCCACTGAATCTATATAGTCAACATTATTTCTCGATATATAGATATGAGCATCTGGGCAACCAGATTGTAGAGTTGTAGTCCACCTAGTGAAGTTTCCTGTATACCAGGTGCTGTTGTTGTCACAAAGTGTTGCAGGTTGATATCTCAAATTCCAACCTCGTGCATTATTTGGAGAATTAGAATACAAAACTATCCAAAAGTCTTCAGATATGTCTATGGTATTGTTGCCAACTTTTCCATTAATATCAGTTGCAAGTCTTACTAAATGATGTGATGAGTTCACTGAGTGAGTATGATGAAATGTAGAATCCTTAGCTTTAGTTCCAATTAACTCAACTCCTAAACTGTTTTTCCAATTGCTGTTAAAGAATGATATATCGTGACCTTTTTCGACTAGATATACTTCAATATTTGTCGAATTTTTTTCTGATAGAGGAACAGCATTAAATTCAACCCATAGGTACATTCCATCTACTACCGTAAAGTTATTAATGAAGTGAAATATTTGATACTCATTTCTTCTCACAGATGTCTCAAGGGGTTCGTTCCCCCAGGTAATTGCTGATGAGGCAAAGAAGATCTCTGGGTATATTTGGTCAGGATATATTGTTCTTTCATATGCTGACGTATCAGGATTGTATTCCATAATCATCTCTATGGGTTCAGAAGAACAAGTCCCGTTTGTTTGAAAGTCCCAACACTCATTATCATCTCCCATATCAAGGGATAGATTAAGGGTTACATCAGTTGGTGTTTCAGGGATATTTGTAGCCGAGAATAGATATCCTTCAAATCTCGAAAAATCTAATTCAGGATCTATTGATAATTGAACCTTTTCCATTTCTGTAGTTGAAGAGAGGACTTCTGCATCTTTGCTGTTGTAGAAAGCGAAGGACAGTATCGATATGAGAGATATTAGTGTGATTATATTTACAACATATTCTAGATTTTCTTTAAGAAATTTTGGGACAGTTTTCATACTATTTCTAGTATGCAATATGGAGTGAAATTGTGCAAATTTCTATACTGCTCTTTTCTTTATAACTTTATCAATTAGTCCATACTCCTTAGCTTCTGAAGCAGTAAAGTATTTGTCTCTATCAGCATCCTTTTCAATCTGTTTAATGGTTTTTCCGGTTTGTTTGGAAAGCATCTTATATAGTTGCTCTCTTGTTTTGATTATTTCCTCTGCCTCTATAGCTATATCACTAGCCTGTCCTCTTACCCCTCCCAATGGCTGATGAATGTGTATTTTACTGTTGGGTAATGAAAATCTTTTTCCTTTAGCTCCATGGGCAAGTAAAAATGATCCCATTGAAGCGGCTATCCCTACTGCGATTGTAGAGACATCACACTTAATGTAGTTCATAGTATCTAGAATTGCCATACCCGCATTTATCTCTCCACCAGGGGAGTTAATAAACATTTGGATATCTTCACTGGAATTTTCTTTCTCTAAAAAAAGAAGTTGAGCAACAACGGTATTTGCGATATTGGTTTCAATGAGTCCACCTACAAAGAGGATTCTATCTTTAAGTAGTCTTGAATATATATCGTATGCGATATCCCCTTCCCTATCTTTTTCAATTACTGTTGGAATTAAAATTGACATTTTGAAAATGTAATATTTTAATTATGACTATCTAAGAAGTCCTTACCTAAGACTTCTTCTATAAAGGCTCTAAAGGCTTTCTCTTTTCTTTGGACTTTCTTGATGTACTCTTTCCACTGTTCATTTTCAAATATACTTTTATCAGCGTCAGCTTTTTCTTTTTTAATAGACTCAATCTTTTCTTTAAGCTCTTTCTCTGTAACTCCTATTTTCTTTGTATTAGCATATAGTGTAAGGAAAACATCAGTTTGGATTGCCTCTTCGGCATCCTTTTTCCAAAGCTCTCTCATCTTTTCGATGGTAATATTATTAGCTTTTAAGAAATCTTCGATATTGATACCTTTCTTTTGCATATCCTCATTAAAGTATTTCTCTCTTTCTCGTGCTTCAAAATCTATAGCGGGTTGAGGTATCTCAATCTTTGATACCTTGATAGCTCCCTTTATAGCTTCGTCTTGCATCTGATGTAACAGGTAATGCTCTTTTTGAACCTTTAGAGCATTTTTTATTTTTCCTTTCAGATCGTCCAAGGTCTTTATCTTTTCATCTCCCAACAGCTTACCAATCTCTTTCGCCCATTTATCATTCATCTCCTTCTCTTTTGTTTTTTGTGATTGTTTTAAATCATCTAAAGCTTTTTGAACCTCTTCATCCTTAATAGCTACATCTTCCTTCGTTATCTTAACTTTCTTCATATCACCTAATTTAAAATCAGGCATAGTGGTTATTGTAATTATAAAGTGGATATCTAGACCCTCTAAAAGCTTGGGGGTTTTCTTGTAATCTGGTGGTGCTATTGGTTGAAGGTTTTCTTTTGTAATAGCGGTATTAATGTACATAGGAGCCAGTTTCTCAAAAGCTTCAAACTTTACTACCTCTTTAACTTGATCACTCACCATATCTGATGGAACTTTTCCTTTCCTAAAACCCTTAATGTCTAAATCTTTAGCATACTCTGTGAGAAGTAAATCATATGATTTTTTATAACTATCTTCAGGGATAGTAATTTCTAACTCGAATGTATAATCATTTATGTCCTTTCTTTTATAGAAATCTTCCATAATATATTCAATGAAACTTATTTAAAAGTAGTGCATTTTAAGTGTTTCTGTACAATTTGTCCAGTTTCCCTACTATGACTAATCTCTGATGATTTGTCCAGAGAGGTGTACAAGTAATCAAGGTTATTCTGTAATCCGAGAAATCTTGTAGTATTGAAACATCATTCTTTTCGACAACTTTTGTCTCAGTTACCATATATGTGTATTCATTGTCGGATTGTAGTACCTTTATCTTGTCTCCTACCTGTACTTGGTCTAAACTAAAGAAAGTATCCTTATTAGGGGGGAGCTTGGCGTATCTATGCCCTATTATGACAACATTACCTTTCTGCCCAGGTAGCTGAGAGGTTGGGAAGTGCCAGAAGCCTGTATCCATAATATTCGAATCAATACCTTCGTATACCTTCCCTGCGACATTAATGGAATTCACAATTAAATTTGTATCCTTTTCTTCAAGGATCTTTCTTTCGAGTACAAAATCTGTCCCGATACTTTCCTCTATACTTTGACTCTCACTGGTTAAATCTTGAGTACTCAAAATCTCATCCTTACTTGGAACAAGTGAACGAAGCATTTGAAAGGTTATTTCTTGAGCGCTTCTATGTATATCAAATCTTTTTATAGGTTCGATCACTTTGTCATAATTTGGATATATTATGAAGTAACCAAGGGGTAGTAATACCAGTCCTACAAGTATTATTGTTAAAAGAATTTTAGTTGTTTTTCTCATTCGCCTATTTTATCAATTTTAATTACTTCTTGCACTATTTTAAAATTTGTTTTATGCTATGGAATATCAAGTATATAAATTATAATATAGGCTACGGTGGCAAGGAAAAAAATTATTCAAAAAACTGCTTCTTCAAGGTTCTCCTCAGATGAGGGTACTATGAAGAGTAAGGTTGAGATTAAACAACCATTACCACATAATCAAGAGAGAATCTCTAGATTGGTTGGTTCGGTATTTATTGGTCTAGGAATTTTGTTAGTTGCTTTCGGTATATTCTCCTTTATTAAGTATAGGGAAGAGCCACTACTAAATCCTGAATTAGAGGCTCCTACGATTACTAAGATAACATCTCTAACTAATGAGAGCGAAATTACTGTAGAAGGAGAGGCACAAGGCTATGATATTGTATTTATATATGCAGGAGATGAAAAGATTGGTGAAACAAAGGTTACAGATGATTCAGAATACTCTTTTACATATGAAGTAGAGGAGGAGGGAGAGTATGAATTAGCAGTAGCCGGTGTGAAAGGCTTTCCAAATAGATATATAACTCCCCTATCCCAGAGAGAAACCTCTATAGTAGATAAGACAGCACCAGACAAAGAGTTGGTAACATTGAAGTATGGAACTGAAACCAACAAAGAAACATTTATACTTATTGGTACTGCTGAGAAGTATGCTACTGTAGAAGTGAATAGAGGAACTCAGAGCTTTGGAGGAATTGCGGGTGGCGAAGGAGACTTCAGGATAGAGAACATAGCTTTAGATGAAGGAAGGAATGTGTTTTCAGTATATGTTAGTGATATCGCAGGAAATGAAACATCATTAGATGAAAAAATTAGAGTTACATACAACCCTGAGGGAGATGTAAATGGAGATGCGGTAGTAGATGAAAATATTCCTCAAGCAGCTGGAACACTTGATGAGCTATTCGGCAACAATTTGATGATGATATTTGGTTTGATTGCTCTAGTTAGTTTCTTTAGTAGTTCTGCGGTTTTATACCTTAAGAACAAAAGATAATCTGCCATAATATATTTTAGGGGAGGCATTTGCCTCCCCTTTTTTGTATAATGAGTAATGAAAAGAAAAACCTTAGTACTATTGTTACTCCTCTTTCTATTTTTTCTACCAATTGGTTTCCTTTATGCCCAGGAGGAAAATTCCTATAAGGGAACCGTTAAAGATATAAAAGAGGTTTCCTGTGCAGAAGTATTAGATGAGGGATATAATTGCTTTACATATGATGTCTCAATACCTGAGCTAGATGCTGTTGAGGAAACGATACCGATGCTAGCGGAGACGGAAACCCCGAAGTTTAACGAAGGTGATAAAGTATATATTACCTCTGTAACAGATGAGTTTGGGAATGAAGCTTGGAGTATAACGGGATACGATAGAGATATGTCTATGATTATTATGATTGCTTCCTTTTCTATACTAGTCGTGTTAATTGGAAGGAAACAGGGGTTGGGTTCTCTTATTAGTCTTGTTCTTACGGTATTTATACTATATGTCTGGGCAATACCTAAATTACTGAATGGTCAGGATGTAATTTTAATTGGGGTGTTAGCTGTTTGTGTAATGCTTGTCTTGATGATATATCTCTCACATGGTTTTAATAAAAAAAGTAGTATTGGGGTCTTGGCTACTGTTATTGGAATGCTTCTAGTTGCGATATTAGCGAGATTATTCATGTCTATTATTAACCTAGATGGTGCTGGTAGTGAGGAGGCTTTTCTTCTTTTTAGTCAGACGGATGGAGGTATAGATTTGGCTCAAGTATATTTCCTGAGTATACTCGTGAGTGCTGTAGGTGTCCTAGACGATGTAATCATGAGCCAAATCTCTTCAGTATATGAGATACATGAAGCTAATAATCACTTATCAGCCTTAAGGCTTTACAAAAAAGCAATGAATATTGGTAGAGATCATATATCATCAATGGTAAATACCCTATTTATAGCGTATGCAGGCTCTAGTCTTTCATTAGTTATGTTACTTACATATAACAGGGGTGGTATTGGTAATATATTAAAAACAGATGTTATTGCAGAAGAGATAACAAGAACTGTTGTTCCCAGTTTGGGGATACTACTTATTGTCCCTATTGCAACATTTCTGGCAGCTACTCTTGTTCCGTTGAGTGAAAAAAGAAAAAGCACTGGTTAATATCGGTATCTAATTGGTATAATAATCAATAAATATATTATCTAAAAATTATGCAAAAAATATTCAATATCAATATGAAACCAAAAGAAGAGAGAAGAGATATAGCAAAAGAATTAACGCAGATTAGTAAAATTCAAAGGAGCAGAGAGAAACAGAAGAGGACAATTACGGTGGAATTCTCATGGAAATTAGTCCTGTTTGTATTTGCTATACTAGGAGTCATATTTTTTGGGAGTCAGATTCTTACCTTCCTAATATTTCTCTTTTTAAGTATTGTCCTTATGTCTGCTACAAGGCCAATTATTAGGGGGTTAGTTAAAAAGGGGATTTCGAAAGGTGTTGCTATTGGACTCACCTATTTTGTAGGAGTGCTTTTTATTTTAACAATGATAGCCCTAGTAATTGTTCCGTTTGTCAATCAGATTGATAGTCTTGTTGAAAGTATTCCGGGTTGGATAAGTAGATTAACATCTGATTTGAATAGATTTTCAATATTAGGATATAGTATAGACTCGTCTACAATAAATGATTTTGTTTCAAATTGGGTTTCAGGAATTACTTGGGAAAACACTTTTTCGAGTGTTGCTAATCTAGTAGGTGGGATATTTGGATGGACTACCCTAGTATTGGCATCCACAGTCTTTTCAATATATCTTCTTTTGGAACATGATACGATATTAGATTTTGGACTGATTAGAATTACTTCGGATGAGAAGAGAGAAAGAGTCAAAAGACTTGTTTTAGATTTAGAGAGCAAATTAGGACGCTGGTTACTTGGACAGGTAGTTGTTAGTACCATTGCTGGAACTGTACTTGGTGTGATACTTACGATATTCGATATTCCATTTGCACTTCCAATGGGTGTGTTTGTAGCACTACTCTCTGCAATACCCTCCTTGGGTGCAACCCTATCCTCCCTACCTCCTCTCCTTATCGCTTTGATTACAAAAGGCCCAATAACTGCAGCCATAATTCTTGCAATATTTGTAATATATCAACAGATAGAGAACAATTTCATAATCCCGAAAGTAATGGGGAATATAACTGGAATACGTCCCATTGTGGTACTTTTTACTGCTGCTGCTTTTTTAATTCTCTTCGGAGTATGGGGTGCAGTCCTAGCTGTGCCAACAGTTGTAATAGCAACTATTTGCTATGAGTTTTATGTAGACTTGCAAAAAATTCAAGCTAAAGGTAGCATTTAGATAGTTAATATTACTGCCCAGAAGATGCCCGGGAACAAGACAAATATCAAAAAATCTGTATATTTTTGGGAAGACATATCCCATACCAAATTGAGAGAATCAATAGTTGGAAGAAAGGGACTTAGCCTTTTTGAACTTAAAGATATGGATATTCCGATTCCTGATTTTTTTGTTGTTTCTTCCTCTGTATTTGACAAAGTTGTCGCTACATCTCTAATTAGAGATTCACAGGATCTTTTGAAAGGGGGAAAAAATCCTGACGAAGAAGAGGTTCTTAAGTCAGTAATTAAAACAGGTTTTAGTGATGAAATAATAGAGGAGATCCTATCTGCCTATGCGAGAATATCGGGATTTACGGATGCCTGGGTTTCTGTGAGATCTTCTGTTGTCTTCCCGTCCATTCCCGGAGTTTCCTTTAGTGGGGTATTTACAACTGAGCTAAATGTAAGGGGAGGTAAGAACCTTCTAGAATCTATAAAGAGAGTTTTTGCTTCAATATTTACTGATGATGTCGTGGCATATGCTTCTTCGAAAGGTATAAATCTAGCGGATGTTAAACTAGCAGTCGTTGTACAAAAGATGGTTCAATCTGAAGTCTCTGGCGTAGCGTTTACTGTTGATCCAATAACGAGAGATATGAGTAAGCTAAGCATAGAGGCCGTATACGGTCTCGGTGACACAATCGCACTAGGAGAATTAACTCCTGACACATATCTTTTAAATAAGAAAGATCTTTCTGTTTTAGAAAAGAAGATATCCCCTCAAGAGTGGATGAAAATTAGAGTATTAAAAAGAAGTTCTAAAAAAGACGGGACGCAGAAGGTAACAATATCTAATAGCTGGAGTCATAAACAGAAGGTTGAGGATAGATATTTAGAGGAGATTGCAAAGATATCATTGATTGTTGAGAACAAACTCAGAAGGGCTCAGAGTGTTGAGTGGGTAATGTCTGGTGGTAAGATTTGGGTGCTCCAAAGTAAGGATTTGTATGAGAAATATATTCCAGATACAGTCAAATTAACCAATGTAGAGACATTTGACACATTGGGCGAAGTCTTAGCTTGGTGTACACAGAGGTATGAGGGTATAGGGATGTTGGAGGAAAAGGCTGTTGAAAATGCTAAAAAGATTATTCAGGGTAACAAACATTCGAAAGATTCACTGACTCAAAAACTTGTTAATGTAGCTAAAGTTAGGGTTAAAGAGAAAGAGAGTCTAGAGGGGAAGCAAATTAGTGAGAGAAAAGATTTAGTTTTGAAGGGTGTTGGGGCGAGCTTCGGTGTTGTTGTGGGCAAGATTGCTGTTGCAGATAGAGATAATCCCCCAAAGATTAGTAAGGGGACAATTCTTGTAATCAAAGAGTACTCTTCTGAGATGGAAGGTTTGATAATTAATTCAGGAGGGGTCATTTTAGAAACAGGAGGGGTCACTAGCGATACCGCTATACTTTGTAGAGAATTTGATATACCTGCTGTTGTTGGAGCAAAAGATGCCTCATTGATATTAAAAAATGGGCAGGATGTTAGATTAGATGGTAATACGGGAAGTGTATATGTTGAAAAAGAGGTTTCTCCAGATGCATCAGTCCCCCACCCTGTTGTTGAAGCTTACAAGAAAGAGGATTTGTCAGGTATAGACTTACTGCATGCAAAGGGTGAATCTGAAGTTAAGAGTAGTTCTAAAGATGAGGAGGAGTTAAAGATTCCTCATGATATGAATCTGTCTCCTTGTGCAACCAAGGTATATATGATTCCAGATATGAAACCATCTGATTTAATTGACTATGTTGGTAATTCACACGGTCTTGTAAGTCTTGATTTGGATGAGATTATGATTAAAGATGGTAGGCACATCCTAGCATATGTAGAAGATAAAAAGTTTGTAGAGTATTCTAACAAGATATGTGATGAACTGTGCAAATATATTGATTTGGCAGAAGGTAATAAGGTTGTTGTATCACTGGGTTCTCATAGAACCAGAGATTTTAAGAAACTTGTTAAGGGTAGTCATTTTGAAAATTCTGAAATAAGTGGTTCGACACGAGGTCTCTCTCACTACCTTGGAAACAAGGAATTGCTGACGAGGGTAATAAAAGTTATTAGAAGAGTGAGGAATGTATATAAGAGAAGAAATGTGGATATTGGAATATATGCTCCGAAAAATGGTCATGCCATGAGAGAATTTAAAAAGAGTTTACTTGCTCAAGGTTTGAGAAGAACAGCCTCTTTCAATGTGTACGCAATCTTGGACAATCCGACAGATATAATATTGGCAGATGAAATTTTGGATTCAAATGTTGATGGGTTGATACTTGATATGCCAAGAATCGTAAAGCAAATGAAAGGTCTTAAATTGAGTGATAAGAAATCAGAGTATGATTTAGGAAATAGGAGCTCTCTTAAGATTGTCGATACAGTTACAGATATGTTAGATAAAGAGAGGAATGAATTGATTGTGATTGCCGAAGATAACGATGTTTTGGTAAACTACTCAATAGAAAAAGGGGTTAATGGTGTCTCTATACTGCCTAAATCTGTACGGGATATTCGTAAATTAGTGGCAGATCAAGAGGCAAAACTTATTCTTGATAAGTAGAAATTCTATCGAATTTCGATACATATAGTTTTCACTACGTATTCTTCTGTATAATAGAGCATGAAGGAAATTAAAAAAACTCCAATGATGTCTCAGTATCTTCGTTTCAAAAAGCAGTATCCGGAAAAGATTGTTCTTTTTAGAATGGGAGATTTCTTTGAGACTTTCGGAGATGATGCAAAGATTACCTCTAAAGTTCTAAATATAACACTTACTTCAAGAAACAAAGAGAAAGATGCAACACCTTTGGCTGGGTTTCCTCATAAAGTACTTAATCAATATCTCCCTAAATTAATAAAAGCTGGGTATTGTGCAGTGGTAGTTGATCAATTAGAGGACCCTAAGCTATCTAAAGGAATTGTTAAGAGAGGGGTCACAAGGATTGTTACACCTGGGACTTTAGATTCAGAAGATTCTGTTAAGAGTAATTACATTGGTGCTTTTGCAAGAGAGAAAAAAGAGATGGGAGTTGCCCTGTGCGAATTATCAACAGGCGATTTAGTTTGGGTATCCACGAAATTTAACGATAAGAATATTGAGAGTATACTATCCTCATTTGATCCTTCTGAGATTTTACTCCTGGAGGATGAAAAGGATTTCACTTTCCCTACTCTTCCTGTTCAGTTTGTAAGTAAGGGATTATCAAATAGTAAATATTGTGACGAGATAATTAAAGAGTTTTTTAATATCTCGAATTTAGAATCTTTTGGTCTAGAAGAGAAAGGGGGTAGTGTATGTGCAGTAGCAATGATTCTAAAATATATTCAAGATACCCAATTAAGGGATCCAGCCCATATACAAAAACCAAAAAGAAAGAATCTAACGGCTAATATGATTCTAGATAGAGCAACAATTAGGAATTTAGATCTAATTGCTAATTCATATGACAATGAAATTAAAGGTTCTCTTTTCTCAATACTTGACGAGACATCAACACAAATGGGTAAAAGATTACTCTACTCTTGGATACTCAATCCTCTAATTGAGAAAAAAAATATTGATGAGAGACTTGATAGAATTGAAATTTTTGTAAAGGAAAGAGAGCTTCTATTAGAGTGTAGGAAGATATTAAGTGAGATTAGTGATGTCGAAAGGATCTTGGGAAAGATTGGTTTAGGTAGAGCTAATGGTAGAGACATTAAATCTTTACAAATATCATTAGAGAATATATCAAGATTAAGAAAGAAGATTTCTTCATTACCAGAGATTAGCAAAGAATTTGATGAATATGATGAACTCCTCTCTGAGGTTATAGAGATGATCGATGAGTGCATGGTTGACTCTCCTCCTACTTCTATCTTAGAGGGGGGTATTATCAAAAGTTCTTACAACAAAGAAGTTAAAGAGTTGAGAGAGCTATCTGGGGATAGCAAGAGTTGGATTAAGAAATTTGAAGAACAGGAGAAAGAGAGCACAGGGATTAGAAGCCTTAAGATCGGTTTTAACAAAGTATTTGGTTATTACATAGAAGTAACTAAAACTCATCAAGATAAGGTTCCAGAGAGATATATCCGAAAACAGACATTAGTAAACTCAGAACGATATATTACCGAAGAGCTTAAGAGAAAGGAAGACATTATTCTAACTGCTCAAGAGAAACTACATAGCCTTGAGTATGATCTTTTTGTGGAATTTAGAGAATCACTTGCGAAATACATTTCTAGGTTGCAAGAACTGTCATTTAAGATAGCTAGAATGGATGTATTATGTAGTTTCGCACATATAGCGATAGATAGAGAATATATAAAGCCCGTTATATATGAAATGGGAGAAAAGGAGGGGTTGGTAAAAGTATCAAAGGGAAGACATCCTGTTGTTGAACTAGTAAATGATGAGGAATTCATATCCAATGATGTATATATGGATTCTAAAGATTCTTTAATGTCCATATTGACCGGACCTAATATGTCAGGGAAGTCTACGTATATTAGGCAGGTTGCCTTGTTAGTTTTACTTGCTCAAATTGGATCTTTTGTACCAGCAGAGAAAATGGAGCTATCAGTTGTTGATAGGATATTTACTAGAGTTGGTGCATCCGATGATCTCTCCAGAGGGAGAAGTACCTTCATGGTAGAGATGGATGAGGCAGCTAACATTGTTAACAATGCTACGAAATATAGTTTAGTAATACTTGATGAGGTAGGAAGAGGTACGAGTACATATGATGGCGTTAGCATTGCCTGGGCTTTAGCAGAGTATCTAGTTAGAGATCTCAAGTGTAGAACCCTATTTGCCACTCATTATCATGAATTACTGAGACTATCTGAGAAAATTCCAAACAAAGTAAAGAACTACAATGTTTTAGTAGAAGAAGATTTACAGGAAGGAACAGTGATATTTTTAAGAAAGATTGTAGAGGGAGGGACAGACAGAAGTTACGGTATATATGTGGCCAAAATGGCAGGATTACCAGAGAAGCTTGTAAAGAGGGCTAATGAAATTTTAGAAAACTTTGAACAGGAAAAAATGTTTAATCCTAAAGATGCCATTAGAGAGGGAGATATTTTAGAGGGCAAATCTGAAAAGGAGAGCGTAGAAAGTTCACTTCAGTACCCACTATTTACTGCAAAAGAATCTGAGATAGAGAGAGATATTCAAAAACTGGATCTTGATAATTTAACTCCGATGGAGGCACTAAACAAAATATCTGAATGGAAAAAGAAAATCTAATTTACTATATAGTAACCTAAACCGTATTTAGATTTAATTCTACATTTTGTAGTTTGATAAGCCATCTTCTTTTTTAATCTGTTTACATACACTACTAGTGTACTTTTTGATACAGATTTTCCATTTCTTTTAGTTAGGTATTCTTGAAACTCATTGATATTACACATACCATTCCTATCGACTGTATAATTTAAGAAAGTATACTCAAAGTTACTAAGTTTGATTCTTGTCTCTGCAATATAAGCTTCTCTTTTATGGGGTAACAGACATAGAGTACCAAAGCTCTTTATCTCCACACTACAGGGGTAGGAATATGTTAAGAGTTTTAATATTCTGCATTCCAAAGAACATTCAGTGTAGCTATTCCTTAAGATGTAGTCATCCATACCAAGAGATAGGCATTCCATAACCACTGATATATTCGGAGGAAGGATACAAAATAATCGAGTACTATCAGTAACATTTTTTATTTTTGATATTGAGGAAATAATATCTTTGTTAAACGGTTGTATATTTATACATACTAAATCTACGTAATCTAGGTTTGCTATCGATGAGATTTCCGTAATACTGCCACATGCATCGCACAAGATGTCTTGTGGATATTTATTTATTATTGGGAAGATTTTAGGCTGATTTTCTACTATAAGGACAACCTGCTCTATGTAGCTTAAGGTAAAATTTTAAGAGGTTTATTCTATAGAGATTGGAGGATTTTTTCTATGACATTTTCTTTCTTAATTAAGAAAGATTTTCTATTTCTCATATCCTTTAGCTGTATAACCCCTTTGTTAATCTCATCTTCTCCTACAATAATACTCCAGGGGATTTCTTCTTGGCTTGCATATTTAAGCTGTTTTGAAAGCTTTGTCGGTTCTAGTTGCTGTAACACTCTTATACCATTCTCTCTTAGGGTAGATGCTAATTTATAAAGTTGTGGGAAATACTTTATATCCATCATGGATATAAATACATCGGTATCTTTTTTGTACTCTGGAATTAGTTCATATGAATTGAGATAGTCTAACATTGTAATATCCCCCCACCCTAATCCAAAGGCGGGAATTTTCTTTTCTCCGAAGATCTCTAGTAGGTTGTCATACCTTCCTCCTCCAAAAAGTGCTCTAGGAGTCTGTTTTTTACCAATATCGTACATCTCAATCACGGTACCAGTGTAATACTGCAGACCTCTTACAATTGATGGTGAGAATACAACATTAGTAATAGAGAGATCCTCTAAGATATTAAATAGTTCAATTAACTGTCTAGCACCTTTTGATTCACTGGATATCTCATTAAGTTTCTGAATATCCCAAGAGAGAAAATCAAAAGTAGAGGAAACCTGTGACTCATTTAATCCAATTTCACTAAGATACTCTTCAAAGTCTTTTTTATCCATCTTCAAGTAGTTGTCTAGTGCCCTACCAAGAGCTGCTTTGGTATCCTCATCGATTTTAAGAATTGTATCAAAGAGGTACTCAAGAAGATAGCGATTATTTACTCGAAGCTCATATGTATCTTTTGGAGCATTTAATTCTTCCATGATATTCATTACATACTCTACTATTTCAACTTCAGCTAATGCAGAATCTATGCCAAGGATATCGATATTTAATTGAAAAAATTCCCTCCTCCTTCCTTTTTGGGGTTTTTCATAACGATAGTATCTACCGATATTAAACCATCTAAGAGGGAATCTAAGTTCATATTTCTTAGCTGCAATAATTCTTGCTAAGGAAGGGGTCATTTCAGGGCGTAAGGCAATCTCTCTCTCTCCTTTGTCTAAAAAGCTATACAACTGATTGTTAGCCAATTCCTTCCCGGATTTAACTCGATACAGTTCTGCGGCCTCTATGATAGGGGTATCATACTCCTCGTAACCGAATTCTTTGGCAACCTTACTCCAGATGTTGAATAGGTAGTTTCTTGCAAACATCTCTTCTGGGTACCAATCTTTAGTCCCTTTATATGGCTTTTTTGATAATGTTTTCCTTTTCATAGTCTCATTATATCATTAATGCCAAAGTGTTGAATATTAGGTGTAAATAGGATATATTTAAAGAGAGAAAATATCATAGTTAACAGCATTTTATGAAATATACAGTTTCTATGTCAAAGTCAAAGAGAAAAAGACCAACAAAAAGGAGGAGAAAACACTCCTTGAATAACTATTCTCGTATTAGAAGATACAGTAGTAAAAATAGTAGTAGGAGAAGGAGAAAAAAGAGCCCTTTAAGTGGTTTAGCAAAGGGATTTAAGAAGAAGAAATTCAAGAAAGTAATATATATTGCTCTCGGTATAGGCTTCTTTTTGGGTTGTATGGGTTTGATTGGTGTTGGTATATATCTTAAAAGTTTACAAAACGCTCTCCCATCTCCAGATGAGTTAGTACAGAGGACATCTGATCAAAGTACGCAGATATTTGATAGAAATGAGACTCTCCTATATACAGTCTATGGAGATCAGAATAGAGAGTTTATTTCAATAGATGATATCCCGGAGCATACCAAGTGGGCAGTTCTAGCTGCAGAAGATATTGAATTTTATCAACATAAAGGTGTTGACTATACTGGAATTGTAATGGCTGCTTTACAAAATCTAAGATCCGGAGAGATTGTTAGAGGAGCAAGTACAGTAACTCAGCAATTAGTTAAAAATACAATACTTTTTGATGTCTTGGGAGAAAAGGCCTATGAAGAGAAATATTCAAGAAAGATTAAAGAGGTTTTAATAACGATGCAGGTAGAGCAAACCTTAACTAAGGATGAGATACTTCAGATGTATATGAATGAGATAGCTTTAGGAGGAGTGAACTACGGGTTCCAGGCGGCTGCTAATGCATATTTTGGAAAAGATGTTCAGGATTTGTCAATTGCTGAGAGTGCTTTAATAGCGGGATTAATACAGAGTCCTGGCACATACTCTCCTCTCTTTGGTACTAACCCCGATTTAGCAAAGGTGAGGCAGGAATGGGTCTTGGATCAGATGTACAAGCATAGGAATTTAACAGGGGTTACAAAAGAGGAAATTGAGGAAGCAAAGAGTGAAGAATTGGCATACAAGACAAGAAGAATTGATATTAAAGCACCACACTTTGTATTCTACGTTAAACAGTTGTTAGAAGAAGAATTTGGTGTAGACAGGGTTGAAAGGGGTGGTCTAAAGGTTACGACAACTCTTGATTACTCCATCCAAGAGATTGCTGAAGATGAACTAGTAAAAGGTATTGAGGAAAGGGCTAAACGCTTTAACGTTAATAATGGGGCTGTTGTAGTAATGGATCCTAACACTGGAGAGATTCTCTCAATGGTCGGTTCTATAGACTATTGGAATATTGATGATCCAAAAGTTGATGGAAATGTTAATATAACGACAAGTACTAGACAGGTTGGTTCTTCTGCTAAGCCTTATACATATCTAACTGCATTTTCTCAAGGATATGGTCCTTGGACCTTGGCTCCAGATATACGTATGTCTTTTGGAAACTACAAGCCAGATAACTGGAATAAAAGTTTTGAGGGTTTAGGAACAGCGAGAAGGAATTTAGGTAGATCGAGAAATATCCCAGCTGTTTATACTTTACAGCTTGGGGGAATAGATAATTTTCTTCAAACAACAGAAAAATTAGGTATTACTACATTGAGAAATAAGGCAGATTATGGCTTAGCATTAGCATTAGGTGCTGGAGAGATGAAGCTACTTGAGCATACTGCTGCTTTTGGTGTATTTGCAAATGAAGGTGCTCGTAACGATACAATCTCTATTTTGAAAGTAGAAGATGCACAGGGAAATGTCCTTAAAGAGAAGGAAGAAACCTCTCCAGTTCAGGTAATAGATGAGAAACAGATATATCTTCTGAACTATATTCTTTGTGATTTAGGAGGTTATGGGGATAGAATTGGTACAGCGAATTCGAGAATAAGTGGTTCTAATGTATGTTTTAAGACGGGAACTACAGATGGTCCTAGAGATTTATCAACAGTAATGTATCACAAGAATTTGGTTGTTGGTGTCTGGGCAGGCAATAATGACAATACGGAGACCCCAGGTGCTTGGGGTGTTACAATACCTCTCCCAATCGCTTATGCAATTACAAGTAGGTTGGCAGATAGATACAAGGTTGAACTATTTACTAGACCATCTGGAGTATTATCAACAACTGTTTGTACAGATACAGGGGCAGTACCTGGAGAAGGTGTTGATTGTAGGAAAGAAGCTACTATATATATTTCTGGAAGAGCACCACAAAAAGATGAAAGGGAGGTGATTAAGGTTTGTTCAGAGAATAGCCTTGTTCCAAGTAATTTAGATTTAGCTAAGAAATATGATCTTTTAGAAAATAGAATACTTATGAGTTTCCAGCTTGAAAACACTCTACAAAGAGCTACTTATGAGAAGTATCTAACTAAGGGGGATGATTCAAAATATATATTCTCTCTCCCAGAAAGTGGAGTTTGTCCCCTACCATTAGGACCGGATGACGCTCCTGTCATTGAACTTAGCTCACCTAGTGATGGTTCTACTTTTAAACAGAGTGATACTATGGAGATAACGGGGAGTGTAAGATATCTAGAAAGTGTATCTGAGTTTATAGTAACTGTTGATGGAAATATTGTAGCGGATACTACTCTTACGGATGATAGCTTTACAATCTCATATCCTCTATCCCCATTAACGATAGACAGCCATACTTTGACGGTTACAGTAAAAGATAATTATGACAAGATTGGTGTTGTTACTATAGATTTTACTGTTGAAGAAGATGAAGAGATTAGTATAGTAATTCCACCAGATAAGAATCCAAAGAAAAAGTCTACCTAGGTCATATTTATTTTCAATTCTAGTCTCTTTTTTATCTTTTCAAACTCTTTGTAGGTAAGAGTTTTTGTGTCGTGTTCAATCGTTATCCTTACTGTTATATTCCTTATCCTCTCTTCTTTCTGGTATATGTCTAAACATTCAATCTCACAACGCCTGTTCTTTCTATCAATTACTTGATGTATTGTTTGGATAATATTTTTATAATCTATTTTCTCTCCAACTACAAATGTAATATCTTGCCATATTGGAGGGTATTTTGAGTGTTGGGTGTATTTGCTCTCTTCTGGCAGAAGTCTTTGAAGATCTTCAAGATTTAGTTCTAATCCTGCGGTAAATTGAGGAAGCTTAAAGTCTCCTTTTACTTCATAGTCAATATCTCCCATAATTCCAATTATATACTCCTTCTCGTTTCTGTATCCCTTTATTAAACAAGCGGAGTTTTTATTAAAGGTTGGAATAATATTTTTTAACCAGATAGGAAGTGTAAGCTCCGAAGATTCTGATAGTAATTCGTACTCCAGATCATCTATCTTTAGGCTCTTTAGTATTTTTTCCAAGTATCTTTTTATTTGGTAATAAGGGTTTCCTTCGATGATATCCTCTTTAGATGAGAAGAGAATACCCATGTGCCAATCTTCTTTTGGAAGTGCGAAATTATCAGTATATCCCTTTTGGTGTGGTACATTGAGTTCATAGATGCAAAAAGGAGAGATATTTTTTTGAATATTTAACTGTGCTTTATCCAAGAGAGAAATTATTAATGATGATCTCATTAAAGAAAGTTCAGGCGAGAGAGCATTTTTAATATGATATGAGATATTCGAATCTTGTTTAGCTTTTTCAATACTTTCTTTGCTTGTAAAACTGTATGTATTTAACTCATTACAACCAGAATTACTTAATATATTTCTAAGTCTCTTTTTAAAAGCCAGATTTCTGTTAATATCTGTGGATTTAATCTCTATTCTAGGTAGCCTAGCTAATATGTTTTCATATCCATATATTCTTCCTACATCCTCATAAATATCTTCTGGGATATATACATCAGTTCGAAATGCTGGTGGTGTTACTGTAAGATATTCAGATTTTCTCTTCCCCTTCCCTATCTTGTATTCTATATCATTTAGAATCTTCCATATATTTTCTTTAGAAAGTTGTGTGCCTAGTTCATTATTCAACGCATTAATATCTAGGGTAATTACTTTTGGTTCTTTAGGGTTTGGATATACATCTATTATATCGGTACCAATCTCTCCTCCTGCTAACTCTTCAACAAGAGAAATGGCCTTTAGGATATTTGGCAAACAGTAGTGAGGATCCTGTCCACGAGTGTATCTTGTTACTGCTTCTGTAAAAAGTCCTAATTCCATAGAGGTCTTTCTAATGCTGAATCTATCAAATGTTGCACTTTCAATTAAAATCTTTGTACTATTTTCATCAATTTCAGTATCATGACCCCCTATTACTCCAGCTATAGCTATCGGGTTACTACTGTCAGCAATTACTAAATTGTTAGGGGTTAGTTCTACTAAAGTGTTATCCAAGGTGTGAATTGTTTCTCCGCTTTCTGCTAAACGAACTGTAATGTGTACTTCCTCTTCTCTATTTGAATCACTTTTTATTACTTTGTCGTAATCAAAAGCATGCAGAGGTTGTCCTGTTAGAATTGCAATATAGTTTGTTATGTCAACGATATTATTCATAGGCTTTAGTCCGGATTTAATAAGGATAGATCTTAGCCAAGTAGGAGATTCTTTTACTTTAACATTATCGATGGCAACACACATATATCTTGGGCAAAGATTTGATGCTTGATTATCTACCTTTACTTTAAGATTCTTATTTTTAATATCTATATCAATAGATTCTTTTGTATACCATTGGGGACTCTTGAAGCTAAGACCTTGTGCGGCTGTTAACTCTCTAGCCAATCCAATTATTCCGAAGAGGTCTCCCCTATTTGTTAGAGCCTTGTTCTCTATATCAATCACAATATCATCAAGATCAAAGTACTCTGCAAAAGATTCGCCAATTACAGCGTTCTCTTCTAGGACCAATACTTCTGAATGGTTGGGGCCGATGTTTAACTCTTTTTCTGAGCAAAGCATTCCATTGGAGGTTACGCCACGCATTTGGATGGTATTAATTTTTATCTCCTCTCTGCTTTTATATGTTGAGGGTACAATATTTCCAGGTTTGATATATGCCACCTTATCTCCGATATTTAATGATTTGTCTCCTGCTACTACCTGAATATTCTTTTCTTCCCCAGTTGTAATCTGGTATATCGCTAATTTATCTGCATCTGGATGTTGTTTTTTTACAACTATTTGAGCAATGTATATACCCTCATAGATAACTGAATATTTTGTGTGTTGTTCAACTTCACCAATTTTTGTTGAAATATCGAAAAGGATTTTATCCAAATCTAATTCACACTCGCTAAATTGTTTAATTATTTTTAGTGGTAGTTTCATTTAAAACTGTCTTAGAAAATTAATATCTCCATCTCTTAAACTTCGAATTTCTTCGATACCTTTCTTGATTAGAGTTAATCTATCTAATCCAACTCCCCATGCAAATCCGGAATATTTCTTTGGATCTATTCCTCCTGCACTTAACACATTTGGATGTATCATTCCACATCCCATTAACTCTATCCAGCCTGTATCTTCGCAGATTTTACATCCTACTTTGTTACAGAAAGGACAGCTTATTACGAATTCAATATCAGGCTCAGTGAATGGGAAATATGCAGGTTGCATTTTTACTTCTAAATCAGCTTCAAGATACTGACTTAGAGACTCCTTTATTACTGCCTTCATGTGTCCTAATGAGATACCTTCGTCTACATATATTCCCTCTATTTGATAGAAGGTGTGTTCATGACTAGCATCTGTTGCCTCGTTCCTAAAACATCTCCCAGGAAGTACGACCCTAATTGGGGGTGGTCCAAACCTCCTTAGAGCCCTATTCTGCATAGTTGATGTATGGGCAGGTAATACGAACCCTTCATCAGTCCAGAATGTGTCGTACATATCTCTAGCAGGATGTCCTTTGGGGAAATTCAGACTCTCAAACATATGGAAGTCATCATCTATTTGTCTACTTTCTAATACATTAAAACCCATTCTCTGGAAGATATCGATCATTTTTTCTAGCTCTTGCATTAAGGGATGGGAAGAGCCTTTTAAATCTAGTATCCTAGGTCTTTTAGTTTTAGGAGTATTTATATCGAAAGGTGCTGTTGGATCTATTCTCCGAGTGTCTTCTACCCTACTTTCTGTCCCTTTACTATCTTTTAATATTTTTTCAATTCTTTCTTTAAACTCGTTTATGGTTTTTCCATACTCTGCTCTTTCCTCTTTTGCAACCTCCTTTGTTTTACTAAATAGTTCATTTAGTAATCCATTCTTGCTTAGATATTTCTTTTGAAGCTCTGAAACTTTTAGTTTTTTAATATCCTTCTCTATTTCTTTTGATATCTTTTCTAGCTCTTTGTTCATATGTAAAACTTATGACTTTATATTGAAGTATACAACATTATATTTTAAACATTAATATTATACAAAAAAGGGCTCATTGTAGAGCCCTTTTATTAACAAGATTTAAGACTCTACAGAGATTTTACTATGAAAGAGAAAACATCGGGATTGTTTAATGCAATATCTGCTAATATTTTTCTATTGAGGTCAATATTCTTTTTTTTGAGACTAGAGATAAAGTCATTATACTTCATATTATTCTGTTTGCAGGCAGCATTAATTCTTTGTATCCATAGTTTTCTGAATTGGCTTTTTCTTCTTCTTCTGTGATTATATGAATACTGTCCGGCATGCATATATGCTTCGTGAGCAACCTTGTAAAGATTGTTCTTTGTCATCCTATATCCTTTTGTTTTCTTTAGGATTTTCTTGTGTCTCCTTTTTCTTACTGTTCCACCTTTAACTCTCATGATTTGGGCTTATAAATTTACAATCTTTTTCTTTAAATTTTTCTCTGTTGACTCATATACAACAGTATCTCCAGACTGCCTTCTTTTTTCTCTAGAGGTTCTCTTTGTTCTAAGATGTCCTTGACCACTTCTTCTATACATCATCTTTGGTTTCTTATTTCCTTTAGGATGAGACATCTTGATTCTCTTTTTTGCTGTTTTATTTGTCTTTTGTCGTGCCATCTCTCTTATAGGTCACTGAAATACTATTAAATGTACGTTTAGGTTCGGCCTCGATAGTACTATATTCACTAAAATTAGTCAATATTTCATCAAATACCCCCTTCATTAATTCCGACGATTGTCTCCCCTTTTTCCTTATTGATATTTTTACAGGATGTCCCTTTTCCAGAAAATCTTTGGCCCTTCTGACCCTTGTGTTAATATCTGCAGTTTCGATTACGGGACTAAAACGTAATTCTTTTAAATCTTTAGGTTTATTACTTTTATTCTTTCTTTGTTTTTTCTGTTGTTCATAGAGATATTTTGAATAGTCTAGTATTTTGCATACAGGAGGTTCGGAGTTTGGGTTTACTTCTACTAAATCCAAGTCCTTCTCTTTAGCCCTGTTTCTTGCGGTATCGGTACTAACTTCTCCTACATTGTTCCCTTCTTCATCAATTAGTAATACCTTTGAGATGCGGATATCTTGATTTATTTTTGTCCCAGAATCTTTATGGTAACTTCTTGAACCCATTTATAATATATTATTAATTAATTTAGATATGACCCTTTGTTCTAATTTCTTTCTCTAGATAGTCTACGAATTCCTGTTTCTTCATTAGACCTATTTCTTTGTTTAATCTGGACCTAACAGAAACGGTTTCTGTATCAATCTCCTTATCTCCTACAATTACAAGATATGGTATCTTTAACTTTTCAGCGTCTCTAATCTTAGATTGCATACTCTTATCTCTATCATCTAAAGAGACTCTAATATCTGCCATTTTGAGGGAATTAAATATTTCAGTTGCGTATTCTACATGTTTTTCAGATATTGGGATAACTAATACCTGATCCGGTGCTAACCATAGGGGGAAGTCTCCTGCATGGTGTTCTATGAGGAAGGCGAAGAATCTCTCAAAAGAACCTATTAAAGCTCTATGTATTGCATACGGTTGTTTTTCAACTCCATCAGAGTCAATATATTTAATATTGAATCTTTCAGGTAGATTGAAGTCTAATTGCAGAGTTGATACTGCATCTTCCTTTCCATATACATTAATAGCTAATATGTCTATCTTAGGTCCATAGAAAGCTGCATCTCCTGCAATCTCTTCAAACTCTACTTTCCTATCGACTAATGCCTTACGAAGGATTTCTTCAGCAAATTGCCATTTTTCTACATCACCTGCATACTTCTTTGGATTGGCTTCTCTATCAGAAAGTGATAGTCTAAATTTATACTTATCAAATCCGACATCTTTATAAAAGATATCAAGGATATCTAGAGTCTCATTAATAGAACTTTCTAGTTGGTCTGGGGTGCAGAATATATGGGCATCATTTTGAGTAAATCCTCTTACCCTTTGTAAACCGTGAAGTTCACCACTCTTCTCATACCTATATACGGTACCGAACTCACCTAATTTATATGGTAGATCTCTGTAGCTTTTAGGTTCTAGATTGTAAACCATAAATCCTGCAGGACAGTTCATGGGTTTCAGGTAATACTCATCACCATCAATACTTATTGGAGGATACATAGAATCTTTGTAGAAATCTAAGTGTCCAGATATTTTAAAAAGTTCTGCCTTATTTATATGTGGAGTTAGTATATGCTTGTATCCGTATCTTCTCTCAAGATTTAGGACATAGTTTTCTAATATCCGACGTATTGTATAACCTCTTGGAAGCCATACAGGTAGACCTTGACCAATTTCAGGTATGATTGCAAATAGCTTTAGCTGCTTACCAAGCTTTCTATGATTATATTTCTCTGCGTCTTCAAGATTTTTCAGGTGTTCTTTTAATTCTTCCTTTGTCTCGAAGGATGTTCCATATATTCTTGTAAGCATTTTTCTGTTTTCATCACCTTTCCAGTATGCACCAGCGGTCTTTAGAAGTTTAATATATCCAATATCTCCGGTATCTTCCATATGTGGGCCTCTACACAGGTCTACGAATTCATTATCACCTGTTACAAAGAAACTAACTTCCTTATCGGGAATATCTTCGAGTAATTCAAGTTTGTACTCTTGTCCGATCTCTTTTAGATATTTAATAGCGTCCTTTCGCTTCATGAAAGATTGAACAATTTTTAGTTTTCTCTTTTTGTTTTTTTTCATCTCCTTTTCTATCTTTTTGAGGTCCTTTTCCTCAATCGGCTGAGAAAATTCAAAGTCATAGTAGAAGCCATTATCAATAGCGGGACCTATTCCTAACTTAGTCTCAGGGTAGAGCTTTAAGACAGCATGTGCCAATACATGAGAAGCGGAATGTCTCATTATTTCAACTTTATTTTCTTTATGGTTTTCCATAGTTATATAGTTACAGAATTAAATATATGTTTGCGAAAAAATATTTCCAAGGAAATAGGGACATTAAAGATATGTTTGATATACAATTTTGGTAAGTTTTGTTTTGTTAATGCCAAACTTCTTGTACATTGGTAGTATCTTATCTCTTTTGTTCGAAATATACAAATTTGACTATTTAACAATGAAGAGAGATATTGAGTTTAGACCGAAATTATAGGTTTCCACTTTTTTTATCTTTTCTAGTTCTAATTTCTTTAAGGGATATTTTCTAGGATGTTTAATGATTAGAGCTCCTTTAAATGTTTTCTTTTTCGGGTATTTAATTCCAGGAAGAAGGAGGGATACGGTATTTATTGTTTGTTGCATCTTATGTACTCTTTTTGTATTAAAGAGTTTGTAGGGAGGGTCCATGAACACAATTTCATATACTTTGTCTTTTTCTTTAGCTCTTGTTAGGAAATCTTCGACTTTTTCTTTAATTATTTTGGATTGAGAAAGGGAACCGGTTTGAGTGATGTTTTTTTTCAATATTGGTTCTGCTCGTTTTGATGCTTCAATGAAGGTCGCTTCCTTTGCACCTCTTGATAGGGCTTCTAAACCAAAGGATCCTGTTCCAGCATAGAGATCTAATACTATCTTGTTTGCGATATCTTGGCTAAGTATATCGAATATTCTAACTTTCATCCTATCGGTAAGGGGTCTACTATTTTTTGGGATTTCAAGTTTAAAGTTTTTTGCTTTTCCTCCTGTAATTCTTACAGATCCGGATATGGTTGGTTCCTTATGCAAATATTTCTCTTTAAGGAATTTCTGCTCTCTTTCTTCATAATCTTCCCAACTTTTAACCTTATGCTTCTTTTTTTCCTTTCTTAATTTTTTAGCTGAATCAAATTTCAAACTCATACAACCGCTATTATACTAGTTAATCTTCACGCCTTCCATATTTACTCCATCGAATTTCATGTATACCACAGTTGTATCAACAAAGGTTGCAGTTTGAGACCACTCACTTACCTTATCATCCGTATCCCAGAATCTAATCCTCCAGTAGTATGTTGTACCAGAAGAACCAGTTAAAGGGGTTCCATCATATGCGAAATCAGGGGATCTTGTACCTGAAGTTGTTGAAGTCATTGCGGTCTTATCTGTATCCCACATTCTTGTTCCATCAAAGGTGTTTGCACTATCTACCTCGATTTCATAGTATACCCCACTATCTTCATTAGGATCAGTATAGATGGCGGAGAACTGTGGTGTTGTTGAATCTATGTTGCTTGGATTTGTTCTGCCATCAACTAGTAGGCCTGTGGGTTGTGATGGAGGGCCATCCATTGTAAATTCACCTGTTGCTGACCAAGCGCTTTCTTCATCCCAGTTATCCCAGAATTTAATTCTCCAGTAATACTTACTACCATCAGTAGTTAGGGCAGTTCCGGCGTAAGGTATCAGGGAAGAACGAGTTCCATTTGTAATAGAAGAAATTGATGCT
>Ga0209121_10001223_pt1 | contig 26895 bp, 17 predicted proteins | sample Cruoilmetagenom3_FD_187292 | JGI IMG/M metagenome (GOLD analysis project Ga0209121, IMG submission 187292) | Oil polluted marine microbial communities from Coal Oil Point, Santa Barbara, California, USA - Sample 3 (SPAdes) (version 2) | ecosystem: Environmental > Aquatic > Marine > Oil seeps ...
GCTTTTATACGATCATCCATAACATGCTCTGCATATCGTTGCTAATTATGTTATCGGATGTATCGCCATAAAAACTAAAATATCTGGCTAAACACGTACAAAACTGGTGGCATTGCCGGTTTCAGGCTTTGCCTGTCCACCTTAGGCGGTTGTTTCCATCCACCAGTTGAAACTGGTGGTATTGAAATCGGAAGAATAAAAAAATTGAACTTTTTTATTTTTGAACCGAGATACCACCGCTTTTCATCAAAAATTCCACAACTCCAGACCAAAAACCAAGCACTCAAAACTATACTGTGAGGCAAAGCTAATGTTTGTTCTTTGCGGTTAGGAAGTCCACGGCTTTTTTGATGTCCTCGGCGGCGGAGATCAGGAACAATTCGTTGCCCTCATTGATTACCTGTTTGCCTCGCGGGATCGAGAATTCTTCCGTTTTCTGGTCGTAGACCACGATGAAAGTGCACTCGGACGGGAAATGGCGACTATCGACAATATCCTTAACGCTCTTGCCGGCGACCTTCGCCCCATCAGGCACATTGACTATGAAGATGTCCGCCTTGCCGCCGCCTATGGTCGTTATTTTACGCACTTCCGGGTTCTCGATGTCCATCATAATCTGGCTGACCATAAGGTCGGTCACACGAACAATCGAGCTGACACCCGCAACGATATAGGCATTCTTATACGTGGGATCCCTCATCCTGACGATAATCCTGGGCACATCAAAACTTTTGGCCAATATCGCGCAGGCGAGATTATCCGCGTCGCCGCCCGTTGCAGCCACAACGACATCGGCCTTCTTGATACCGGCCTCGTTCAAAGCCTGAATGCTCGTGGCGCTTCCGTTAATAGCCACAACACCGGTTTCTACATACAGCTTGTCGCAGAGTTCCTTTTGTTGTTCAATCAATATTACATCATGCTTATTATCCAACAGGCTACGAACGAGCCCGCCACCTACCATTCCGCCGCCGGCAACCACAACATACATTTTTATTACCTCCAAACTTTGAGTTTTAAGTTTTGAGTTCTGAGTTTTGAGTTATTTCCAGGCCTTTCTGGAAAACAGAAGCAACACCGGCAGGATCTCCAGTCTTCCCGCCAGCATGCCGAAAATATAAGTCAGTTTCACAACAGGGTGAATTGCTATCATATCCGGCACCGATATATAGCAAGGCCCGATATTTCCCATAGCGGAAAACATCCCTGAGAAAGATTCCCACGGGCCCAGATTTGAAAAAAGAGCGGTAATCCCGCCGCCTACCAACAGCAGCGCTATCCATGTGAAGAACAAAGCGGCAACCCGGTCCACTTCATCTTCGGGTACGATTTTATTGTCGATTACCACCCCCGCGGATGCCCTGCCGGAAATTCTCAGCTTGAGAAGCTCCCGGAAGATCAGCTTGTTGAGTATGGCGACCCGCAAGACCTTAAAGCCTCCTCCGGTTGAGCCGACACAGCCGCCGATTACCATCATAGCCAGGAATAATTGCTTAGACAGCGCACCGAAGAAATCCGAGCCGATATCCCTGGTTCCAAAGCCCGTCGTTGTGAGAATGGACATCACCTGGAACACACTGTTGCGAAAAGTATGCTCGAACTCGCCGAGACTGATTGCCTCACCGCGCCCGAACAGGGCGCTGAAAGCACCGGTCTTATGAAGATGATCGATAACTATGATAATCGTAAAACCGGCGATAAACCGCCACCAGTAACGGATCTCTGTATTGTCCCAGAGGGCTTTAAAGTCCTTCGTCAAAACGCGGTAATGTACGAGAAAGTTTATTCCGCCCAACATCATCAAAAAAGTGAGAGTATATTCTATCAGCCGAAAATTCGGGTGGCCCGTTAAACGGTAGAATTCTATGCTGTTGTCGTGGGGTGAGAATCCGCCGGTGGACAATGCGGTCAAGGCGTGACAAACGGCGTCGAAAACCGGCATCTTTTCGACGGCAAGAATCGCCGCAGCGAATACGGTAAACATCGCATATATTGTCCAGAGTATCCTTAGAGTGTGGAATAATCCCGGCGCAGGCCTTCCGGAAGAAATCTTATGGCTTTCCGCTCCAAACATATGATGAGCTCCACCCGCCTGGGAGATAGCCATGAGGAAAAAGGATAGTATCCCTATGCCACCCAGCCACTGCGTGAGCGACCGCCAAAAAAGGATGCTCCTCGGCATATTATCCAGCCCGGATAAAACGGTAATACCGGTGGTCGTAAAACCGCTCATCGCCTCAAAGGAGGCATCGAGATAGTTTGCATTGATTGCAATAACGAACGGCAAAGCTCCCACTGCTGAGGCAACAAGCCAGCCGATAGCGCACATCAGCATTGAGCCGGTTGTATCCAGCTCCTGAAGCTTAAACTTGTTGCGCAATACCACGCCGAGAGAAAATGAGATCAGGGAAGTGACAAGAAAAGCAGTTGCGGTAATCCAGCCGTCGCCCATCTTTCCCCAGTAAACGAGAACGACTATCAGCGGGAATAAAAGAATCAGGCCCAATATTTCCAGCAGCCCCCCAACATAATGGAAGATGCAATTGATTCTTCGAAATCCGTTTCTCATCTGTTGCCCCGCAGTTAATCGATACCCATGCCCATACGGTGTCTGAATTATAAGCTCACCACAGAGTATATCAAGCTATTTAGCCGGCTAATATTGAGAACCGACCAATATAAATAATGTATATTTGTCCTTTTGTCTTTCTATTTTATCTTTATAATAAAAGTAACAAATCCGCATTAAGCAATTTAAGGAGAAATGTAATGAAGAAGTACAATTTGATCGTCCTGCTGCTTTTTTGCCTGGCGGCAAGTGTATTACTTGCCGGTGCCGCCGGCACGAGCGGGACAAAAGCTGACTTTTCCCGTACCACAATCGATATCGGTATCGTGGTAAGCGACGTGGAAAAAGCCGCAGAGTTTTATAAAAATGCGCTGGGATTCACCGAGGTGCCCGGTTTTGACGTCTCGAAGGAGATGGGAGGCGATGCCGGCCTGTGCGATTACCAGGCTTTTCAAGTAAGAGTGCTGGTGCTGGGTAACGAGGCAAGTGCAACCAGAATCAAGATAATGGAATTCCCCGAAGCGCCCGGAAAAAAAGTTGACAACAAATTTATTCACTCGAGCCTGGGTTTCAGTTACCTTACTATCCTTGTCTCCGATACCACAGCAGCGATAGAGCGGGTAAAGAAAGCCGGCGTGGTTCCGGTAAAAGAGCCTTACCAACTGGGCACAGGTAATTCCTATCTGACTCTTGTCAGAGATCCGGATGGTAATATTATAGAGCTGGTAGGACCAAAAAAGTAACTCTTTGAGTGCGCGAAATAAATAAGGGCCAGGAATCCAATGAACGATATCAAACGATTCAAGCAGCTCATCGAGGGCGGCGATCCCTGTATATCCATCGTGACATACGAAGAGCGCTATGCCCTGGACATAATACGCCACGCAGCACTTGACCTGAAGTACAACCTGTGGATTTGGTCGGTCGGCGGCGGTGTCAAAGAGGGCTTCCTGGCGGACAGCCCTTACATCGCTGATACTGAAGCGCCTACTGCCGGCCTTCATTACCTTGCTGAAACAGAGCAAAACTCTATCTGTGTCGTCCTCGACCTCGCCGAACATCTCAAGGCATTCTCGGCACTGCGGGCTTTGCGCGACCTGATTGACCGTTTCGAGCAGAACGACAACACGCTCGTGATGATAGACTGCAAGGATACACAACCCGAAGTTGTGAAGTCTTATACAAAACCTTTTGAGATTTCTTTTCCAAGCCAACAGGAACTTGTGGAAATTGTCCGCAAGACGCTGCTGCGTTTCCATCGCAAAACGCCCATCGAGATTGGCATCACAAAAAAGGGCCTGGATACGATTGTCCGCAACCTTCGGGGGCTGACACGACGTCAGGCCGAACGGATTATTATCGACACGGTCGCCGACGACAGATGCTTCGACGACAATGATATAAACCGGGTAATTGCAAGCAAGCGAGGAATGATCCAGCGTGGAGGCCTGTTGGAGTATGTCGAAACACCCCTGGATCTGAGTGAGATCGGCGGGATGAAGCAACTGAAAAAATGGCTGAACCAGCGGAAAGGTGCTTTTAGCTCCAATGCCGAGGAGTTCGGTCTTCAATCGCCCAGGGGAGTGCTTATGCTCGGTGTGCAGGGGGCCGGCAAAAGCCTCTGCGCCAAAGCCATCGCAACCGCCTGGCATCAGCCGCTTTTGAGAATGGACCCGGGTGCTTTGTACGCCAGCTTCATAGGCGAATCCGAACGCAACCTCCGCGAAGCCCTGCGGCAAACCGAAATGATGTCACCGGTGGTTCTGTGGATCGACGAAATCGAAAAAGCCTTTGCCTCCGCGGCCAGCCGAAGCGCCGACGGCGGCCTGTCTCAAAGGATGTTCGGCACACTCCTGACCTGGATGCAGGAGCACGAGGCACCGGTCTTTGTTGTCGCGACAGCCAACGATATCGGGGCCTTACCGCCCGAACTTCTGCGCAAGGGCCGATTCGACGAGATATTTTTCGTCGACCTGCCCAACCAAAAAGTACGAAGAGAAATATTTGCGATTCATCTGCAGAAACGCAACCGGGACCCCGACAAATTCGATCTGGGGGCATTGGCCAAGGCATCCGCAGGATACAGCGGCTCTGAAATCGAGCAGGCGGTCATCTCCGCACTCCACGAAGCATATTCTGAAAAAGTGGGTTTATCGACGGATCGGATTCTCACGGCGATAAAGAATTCGCCGCCGATTTCGGTAACACTTGCGGAAAGCGTCCAAAACCTGCGGATCTGGGCCACAGACCGGTGCGTCCCGGCTGATTGAAAAACAGACGGGCAATCTTTGGGCTTCCAGATTGAAACATAGCTTTGAGTCTTAAGTAAATGGGAGCAAGCATCCAATGGGCGATGTCGAACGATTTAAAAAGCTTATCAAGGGCGGCGATTCCTGCATATCCATCGTTACTTATGAAGAACGCTATGCCCTGGACATAATACGCTATGTAGCCCTTGACCTTAAGCGAGATATGTTTATATGGTCTATCAGCGGCGGTGTCAGAGATGGCTTGATGGCCGAAAGTCCTTTTATAGCTGATACTGAAGCACCTGCTTCCGGTCTTAATTGCCTTGCAGAGACAAAGGATGGTTCCATCTGTGTGAGTCTCGATATCGCTGAACATCTCAAAGGCGGCCTGGCACGTCGGGCCATACGCGACCTAATTGACCGTTTCGAGAAAAAAGCCAACACCCTGGTCATAATTGACAGCGAGGACAAACTGCCCGAGGTCGCAAAAGCCTATGCGAGGCCTTTTGAAATTTCTTTTCCGGACCGAGAGGAACTGCAGACTATTATTCGCAGAACACTGCGGCGATTTCACCGCAAGGAACCTATCGAAAGCGGCATTACCAAAAGTAGTATGGACATGATTGTTCGAAATCTCCGCGGGCTGACGCGCCGACAAGTTGAACTTATCATCATTGACACTGTCGCAGACGACAAACGCTTCGATAAAAATGATGTAAATCTTGTCATTGCGAGCAAGCGGCGGATGCTCCAACGTGGTGGTTTACTCGAATACATCCAAACACCTCTGGATCTGAGTGAAATCGGCGGTATGAGGCGGCTGAAAAAATGGCTAAAACATCGGAAAAACGCATTCAGTCAGAAGGCTGAGGATTTCGGCATCGAATCGCCCAGAGGTATGCTTATGCTCGGTGTCCAGGGAGCCGGTAAAAGCCTCTGCGCAAAGGCTGTTGCATCGGCCTGGAAACAACCGCTTCTGAGATTGGATCCCGGCAGTCTTTACAACAGCTTTGTTGGTGAGTCCGAACGCAATCTCCGGCAGGCCTTACGACAAATAGAGATGATGTCACCTGTAATCTTATGGATAGATGAGATCGAAAAAGGCTTTGCTTCCGCCGCCAGCCAAAGTACTGACGGCGGTTTATCCAAGAGGCTGTTCGGTACACTCCTGACCTGGATGCAGGACCATGAAGCACCGGTCTTTGTTATTGCCACTGCCAATGACATTGAGGCCTTGCCGCCGGAACTGCTTCGCAAAGGGAGATTCGATGAGATATTCTTTGTCGATTTACCTGATAAGGATACACGGAAGAAGATATTTGAAATTCATATAAGGAAACGTCGCCGGGATCCGGAGCAATTTGACTTAGACGCACTGGCTGAGGTAGCCGAAGGTTACAGCGGTGCCGAAATTGAACAAGCCGTGCTCTCTGCTTTGCATGAAGCGTTTGCAAGGAATACAGACTTAAAGACAAATTTGATTCTTTCGGCGCTGCAAACCTCGCCGCCATTGTCGGTAACAATGGCTGAAAAAGTCCAAAGCCTACGCGAGTGGGCCAAAGTAAGATGCGTTCCGGCTGATTAAAAAACAGATCCGCAATCTTTGGGCTTTTCTGTTATCGGTTTTCCCTTATAATAGGGCAATTAATTTGCCGCAAATAGTATAAGGACAGACGTTATGGGAAAATACAACGTATTGGCAGTGTCGGTCGTGAGCCTCCTTTTGCTTACGGTTCTTGCCGGCTGTGTCGAACGAGAACTGACTATCAACACCAAACCACAGGGAGCGGTAGTTGCACTCAACGATGAGGAAATCGGCGTCTCGCCCGTTACGGTCAATTTTAAATGGTACGGCGATTATTGCGTCAGGATTAGCAAGGAAGGCTACGAAACATTGGATACCCACCGGGAGCTGAAAGGCCCGTGGTACGATTATTTCCCGTTCGACTTCTTCGCCCAGATAGTCAATCCGAACAGGATCGTAGATTCGTACGAATGGATGTTCGAACTTTCGCCCAGGCGGCAGATCACCCCGGAAGAACTAATCCAAAACGCCCGGGAATTGAAAAAGCAACTGCAATAGAGGGATTGTATTTGAAGCTAAAGGTTCACACTCAAATTCTTATTGCCATCGTCCTTGGAATCGTAGTTGGAATTCTGCTGGGGGAAAAAACCGCCCACATAAAGATTGTGGGGGACATGTTCATTCGACTGCTCAAGGCGATTATCATACCTTTGATTCTGGCCTCGATGGTAGCAGGCATTGTCAGCCTCGGTGACGTCCGCAAATTGGGCAGGATCGGTTTGAGGACATTTATTTATTATACCGCAACGACAACTCTGGCCGTGGGCGTCGGACTTATATTAGTCAATCTGATGAAGCCCGGCGTCGGTGTGGATATCGGGGCCGAGGCGGCGGTCGATTTGTCCGGCGGAGAAATCCCCTCGATCGTTTCTATTATCAGAGACATTATTCCGGCAAATCTGTTCGATGCCATGGCAAAGGATAAAGTGCTGTCGGTTATATTCTTTTCTATATTACTGGGCGTTGCAATCAGCAGCATCGGGGAAAAAGGCAGGCCGTTGGTGACCCTATTCGAAGCGTTCAATACGGTTATGATGAAAATAACCGACTGGATTATGCGCCTGGCGCCTTTCGGCGTGTTTGCCCTGATGGCTCATACAATCGGCTCTATGGGATTGTCCGTCATCAAACCTCTGGTAGTGTACATGGTGACGGTGGTTCTGGGCCTGACAATCCACGCCTGTATAACGCTGCCGGTTTTATTGAGCGTTCTCGGCAAATATTCGCCATTGAAATTTATCAGAGATGTTTTCAGCGCTGTGGCAACGGCTTTCAGCACCGCCAGCAGCGCAGCGACACTGCCGATTACAATGGATTGCCTTCAGGAAAACTCCGGCATATCCAATAAGGTAACAAGCTTTGTGCTGCCGTTGGGAGCTACGGTGAATATGGACGGCACGGCTTTGTACGAGGCGGTCACTGCGATGTTTGTCGCCCAGGCATACGGAATCGACCTTAGTATCGGCCAGCAACTGGTCATCATGCTCACGGCAACGCTTGCATCGATAGGAGCCGCCGCCATTCCCGGCGCCGGACTTGTCACTCTGGTAATTGTGCTTAAGGCCGTGAATCTGCCACTTGAAGGCATTGGAATGATTTTAGCCGTGGAAAGAATATTAGACATGTTCCGAACGGCCGTAAACGTATGGGGTGACGCCTGCGGTGCCGCGGTAGTAGCCCGATTAGAAGGCGAAAAATTGAATTATAAGCCTATGAGCAAATAATCCACGATGCACAGGGCGTTATAAGAGACTCTGAAAGTGGGTAAGAACGGACAATTAAACGTCAGGTTCACCGGCCAGTCTTGACTTCTGGAGAAAGTATGACAGGCCATAGACTGCCATTCCGACAAAGTACATGTAATATCGCAGACTATCATCGAGATGAAAAATCTTTGTTAAAACAGCAGGACAAAACAATATAAGCGATGCAATAAGAAACAGCGGAACCTCATACCATTTATTCTTCGTTATAAACCAGCCCTGGACTGCATTTGTAAAGGCAAACGCCCCGAATATAGCCATTACAAAAATGAGCAGTGCCTGAGGCCAATTATTGATTTGGTGAAGGACAAGCTCGGCATTAAACACAAACATAAACGGAATGACAGCAGTCCTCAAATCATATATGAAGCCCTGTATTCCAGTTGATATGGGGTCGGATTTTGCAATAGCCGCGGCGGCATAGGCGGCCAATCCTACGGGAGGGGTATCATCGGCAAGAATACCAAAATAGAAACAGAATAAATGAGCCGCTATTGGAGGGATAAGGATAAGACCAACACCGTTTACGGGACTTAGTTCTCTGATTACAGGGACTGTGATCGTTGCCATAACAATATATGTTGCCGTTGTTGGCAGTCCCATTCCAAGTATCAGACTTGCAATTGCCGTTATTAATAACACAGGGAATATATAACCGAAAGAAAGTTTTGTTACAATCTCAACAACCATACCACTTGGACCCATGAAAACGATGCCAACAATAATACCTGCAGTAGCGGTTGCTAATGCGACAGTGAGCATATTCCTCGAACCTGCGATTAATCCTTCAGCTATAATCCTGACACTTTTAATAGCAGCCTTTATAACGGCAGTGCCATTCTTTATCGCTTTGATGATTTCCCGTACAAAGACAATCACAATCAGGACAAGTATTGCATTAAAAGCCGCCAGGTTTGGGGTGTGACGCATAATGATCAATTCATATATCAAAACAATCAGGGGGATGAGGTAATGAAATCCACTTTTCAGCACCGTCAGAAATCTGGGGATGTCCGACTTTGGCAGGCCTTTCATTCCAAGTTTTGAGGCTTCAAGGTGAGCGATATAAAACAGGCCAAAATAAGATACAAAGGCAGGAACGGCGGCAGCCTTAACAACATCAAGGTAATCAATGCCCAGATATTCTGCGATAATAAATGCCGCTGCTCCCATTATGGGAGGCATTAATTGGCCGTTAGTACTTGCAGCAATCTCGGTTGCTGCCGCAATCTTTCCTGGATAGCCGACCTTCTTCATCAAGGGAATCGTAAAGGTCCCCGTTGTAACAACATTAGCAATGCTTGAGCCTGAGAAAAGACCTGTTAATCCGCTTGAGACAACGGCAGCCTTTGCTGCGCCGCCTTTAAATCGACCAAGTAAAGAGAGCGCAAGGTCATTAAAAAAATGTCCGGCCCCGACTTTATCAAGCATTGAACCCAACAGCACAAACAGAAAAACCGTATTGGCGGAAACATAAAGCGGGATACCATAAATCCCTTCCGTGGACAGAGCAATCTGGCTGAGATACCTTCGCAGTGTTACACCTCGAAAGGCAAAGACCAACGGCATATAAGGAGCTAAGAAGGCATAGAGTGTGAACAGAATGGCAATGATGGCAAGGGCAGGTCCAATCGCACGCCTTGTCGCCTCCAACAGAAGTACGATTAGTATAACACTTATAACAACATCTCTCCGAAAGGGCAGACCCGCCCGCATTGTTATACCCGTCCAGTCAAAGACAAAGTACAGCACGGAAAGACACGCAAATCCCGCCAGAATATAGTCAATAAGTGGGATATGGCTTGCTGCGTCGGTGAAGTCTGCTTTCCACTTTCGTTTGGTACTGCCACGGTAGGTCAGGAATACGAGCGTTATGGCAAAAGTTAGGTGAACCGCCCTTACCGTTGTGCTGTCTAATATTATCAAACGCGGTAATGCCAGTTGAAACAAAGCCCATGCTATTGAGATAGCAGCAATGATGCGTCTGTCGGTTTTTCTCTCGTTTCTTAAAGGCATCTAATCAATTATGAGTTTCGGGTCTATGTGCTTATCAAGGCCGGCCTCTTTATAGTATTTTAAGGCGCCTTTGTGAATTGGAGCGGTAAGTCCCTTCAGCATGTTTTCCTTTGTCAGCACTTTGTAAGCCGGATGAAGGGATTTAAAATCTTCAAAGTTCTCGAATACCTCTTTTGTTACGGCATAAACAATACCCTCGTCCACGTTCTTTGATGTAACAAAGGTCGCCTTTACGCCGATTGTCGTAATATCTTGGGTATTCTTTGCGTAGGGATAAAAAGAATGAGCTATTGTCGATTCCGCGTAATAAGGATACCTTTCAAGCATCTTATCAATGCCCGGCCCTCTGATAGGTACAATAAATACCTTAATTCTGCCGGATGTTGCTTCTTTAATGTTACTATTGGGATGTCCCACTGTATAGAAGAAGGCATCAATTCTTCCATCCTGCAGTAAGCCGGGTGCCTCTACGGCTTTAGCGTATTCGGCATTGAGATCATCTCCTTCAGCATGTCCTACTGCTTTTAGCACATCCCTTGAGTTCTGCAAATATCCGGAGCCGCGGTTTCCAAGATTTATCCTTTTGCCTTTTAGGTCTTTAATTTCCCTGATGCCGCTTTTCTCTGATGCGATTAAGGTAATTGACTCCGGGTGGACTGAAAATAGTGACCGCAGGTCTGTCTGTTTTCCATATTTGGACCATTCAGCCAATCCGTTATATGCCTGATATTGCCTGTCCGATTGAACAACACCAAACACTAAGTCTCCGTTTAACACGGCATTAACATTGAATACGGACCCGCTCGTTGATTCAACTGTAACTTTGATCTTGTATTGATCGAAGTTCTTATTAACCATTCGGCTTATAGCAATACCTGTAGGATAATATATTCCTGTTACACCACCTGTGCCTATTGTTATAAAACTGGCCTTCTTGACTTTACATCCCTGCATAAGAATGGCGATACACAGAAGAACAGCTACATAACAACGTACTTTCTTCATAATTTCTACCTATGACGAGAATCACTGAAAACTAAACCTGGCAAAGCACCCAAATGGGGCTATCAATAATATTATAGTAGCCTCTTCTATATCACTGTCAATATAAACCTCCCGTCCCAGTACTTGTGGAGTGAGAATGGCTGTGTGATTTATGGAAAGTCTTCGACCACCAGCCAATACCCCCAAGACTGGCGTGATATAACGCATGAGCAGCACGTTAATGCCCTTTATGAATTCACTCGTGACGTCGTCAAGGCTTGCGGCGATGTGAATGTTCTTCCTGATATGGTTCAAATTGGTAATGAGATAGGCAACGACTTGCTCTGGCCGGATGGAAGGCATTGGGATGATTTTAGCCGTGGACAGGATATTAGACATGCTCCGCACGGCGGTAAACGTATGGGGAGATGCCTGCGGAGCCGCAGTAGTCGTCAGATTAGAAGGCGAACAATTAAATAAATAACTCAAACTGACCGATTCGCGCTATCATCCTCCGCAGTCCTAAGGACTCCTTACGGAGGACGCTTTAAGGTGCTGCGAAAGCAGGGATCCAGAAACGTAACGGAAATTGTGGATTCCCGCTTTCGCGGGAATGAAAAAGAAATCATAAAAGATTGTCACGGTACCAGTCTATCGCAAGCCTGAGTCCTTCGTCAAAAGAGACAACCGGCTTGAAGTTGATTAAATTTTGTGCAGCGGTGATATCGGCGAGGGAATGTTTTACGTCGCCGGGACGCGGGGGCGTGTATATCGGTTTCACGTTTTTGCCGAGCAGATTGTTAATCATATCGATGATTTCATTGACGGTTACGGCCTGGCCGCAGGCGATGTTTATGACTTCGCCGTTAGTTTGCCCGGCTCGTGCGGCGAGTAAGTTGGCCTCGACTACATTGTCAATATACGTGAAATCACGGCTCTGCAGACCGTCGCCGTAAATAGTCGGCGGTTTATCTTTTAATATAGCCGTCACAAACGCGGGAATAGCTGCGGCATACTGGCTCGTCGGGTCCTGCTGCGGACCGAAAACGTTGAAGTAGCGCAGCGAAATAGTCTCAAGACCGAACACCTGAGAAAAAACCGAGCAATAATATTCGCCGACGAGCTTGGCAACTGCATAAGGCGAGAGAGGGCTCGTAGGCATCGTTTCGACCTTGGGCGAGGTCGGTGCATCGCCGTATGCCGAGGAACTTGCCGCATAGACAAAGCGTTTTATGCCGGCATCGCGGGCGGCCAGAAGAAGCGTGAACGTCGCATCGACACAGTGCCTGTGTGTGTCGGCGGGATTATCAACACTTAGCGGCACAGAAGGCAAAGCGCCCTGGTGCAAAACAACGTCTATATCATTCATGACCGACTGGGCGACCTCCGAATCGCCCATATCGGCCTGGATAAATTCAATTTTGTCAATCACATCGGCAAGATTACTCTTTTTGCCCGTGAGCAAATTATCCACGACCCGGACAAAACAATCTTGTGATACGAGCTTTTTGCAGATATTCGAACCAATGAAGCCGGCTCCGCCAGTAACCAAAAACTTCTCCATTAAACATGCCTCTTACAAATAAACTACGTATACAGGGTCAATGACACGTCAAATATTCTTTATTATACTTGAGGACATTAGGCAGTGCCACCGGCAAGTTGTGCTTTCTTCTGATATTTCCTGTAGGACTTGAATTGCTCATGGAAATATCCGCCCTTGATAGACCTTGCGGCGAAGAGCACGCAGCCGGCGATTCTCGCATTGACTTGCTTCAGCTCGCGAATCGTTCTCTGGGCCGCGCCTCTGCTTGTTGCGGCGGCATGGAACACCAGGAGCGTCGCATCAACCAGTCCGGCGAGCACTTTGGCATCACTCACCAGCAGCGCCGGCGGCCCATCGATTATTATGTAATCGTATTTCTTTTGCTGTTTGGCGAGCAGCTCTTCCATTCTCATGCTGCCGAGCAGTTCGGCCGGGTTGGCCGGCAACGGCCCGCAATCGATTATATCAAGGCCTTCTATATCGGTTGCCCTCACAGCTTCGTCGGAAGTGCACTGGTGTGTCAGAACGCTGCTCAAACCAAAATCAAAATGTTCGGTTGAGTCTTTAGTTTCTACTTTCGCAAACAGTTTGTGTAGATGCGGCTGCCTGAAGTTGGCATCTATCAGCAGCACTTTTTTGTCCGTGGCGACAAAGGTTGTTGAAAGATTAACCGCCACGGAAGTCTTGCCGTCCCCCGCCATACCGCTGCTGACAAGTAAAGTCTTCAAAGACTCCGGAGGGCCGGACAGTTTCAGGTTAGTCCGGCATCGTCTGTAGGCTTCGCTTATGACAGAATAGGGTGCCTGGCGAACGGCATGAAAAAGCTCGATCCGGCGAACCTGACTATCCTCGGAAGAATCGGGGATAACACCGAGAAGCGGAATGCGCAGAAATCTGGCAACATCGCGCGGTGTCCGAACCAGGTCATTAGCAAGCTCGATAAGAAAGGCAAGACCCAGGCCGAGCAGCAAACCCAATATCGTCCCGCTCGGGAACCAGAGCCACCACTGCCGGGAAAACACCATTTCGAGCGGTCTCGGGGCAAGCCCAACGGCCAGCACTTTCGGCGTCTCCGGGTCATTGTACATTATCTTGAATTTCTCAATCTGCTCCTTGATCGAGTCGAGCATTGTGAGTCTTTCATCTCTTATTTTCTGTCCCTTTTCATATTGTATCCGGGCCAAATCAAGCTCTTTTTTCTGTGCCTCCGCCTCCTGCCGGAGCGATTCCAGTTGTTCGAATCTTTTTTGTAAGACAATCAGGCCGTCCTTTGCATTTTCCAGGTTCGCCCGACGGGTCTGATTTGCGATTTCATCTTTTCTTTGCTCTCTTCTTTTTTTGGTCTCTCCTATCAGCTCTCTTGTCTGGCGCACATCTCTGTGATTCTCGCCAAACTTCGTGAGCCTGCCCGAGAGCTGAGCTTCCAGATAGGCAAGCTGCTGAGCAAGGGTAATCATGACGGGATCTCGTTCTATCTGGTATTCAATCTGCTCGGTAACCGGCCCGGTTGCCAGCTCCTTAAGATTGCCTATATCGGCATGGAGCTGTTTTATAGCCAGATCGAGCTCGTTTTTCTGGAGTTCGAGACTATTGAGCCTGATTGTGATTGTGTGCTGGAAATAGCGCCCCAGAGGCTGTTCGATATCGGTCAGATTATAAGCCGCACGAATATCATCCAATCCCTTATTGGCTGCATCTAATTCACTTTGAACTCGAACACGCTGATCTTCAAGACCTTTGAGTTTCCTGGATATCTCCTGTTGTTCCGTATCCCCTCTTGTGGCAAGAAACAAACTAAGCATTTCGTTAACGATATCCGCCGCCTCTTTAGCGGCGCTGCAGGTCATTGATATTTCAACAAACTCACTGTCTCTGTGAGCATAAGCGCCGAAATGCTTGTTCAGGTAGTTAACGGCCCTTCTCCTGTTACCCTCCCAGCGTCTAAACCACCTGGTTTCCTTAACATTATCCCTGTCGAGCAAATCTTCCAGGGTACTCTGTTGTTTTATGAGGTTGGCTATTGATTGACGATACCCGTATAAAATATCCTTCTGCAACTGAACGGTACCGATTGTCATCGGGTCCGTTTCCGTCGGGGGCAGGACCTGGATGTAGGTCTTGGCGGTGTATCTTGGAAAACGCATCTGTAAGAGTTTCCAGGTTCCACCACCGGCTCCCAAACCCAGCGCAGTGAGAAAAATTATCAGCAATATATGGCGTCGTAATATTACGAAAACCTCTTTCGCCGTCAGCGATGCTGCCGCAGGGGACCTCGGCCCAACCGGCCCTGCCATCCTGCCTGAAGCTCTGGGTTTTTCTTCTGCCATCGTTATCTCCATTCAGAATTAACCAAACAAAACGAATAACGACCTATAACCACCGATATTTATGTTTTTCGAGTCGGTCATTAAGGCGAAATACGCCTAATCGCATTTTCTATTCGCTGTCCGGCTTTCTGTGACAATCTATCTCCACCTGCTTCCAGCGCTTGTTTATAAGCAGCGATTGCTTCGCTTTTTGCTCCGAGTTTTTCTTTTATCATGCCTTTATGCTCATATACATCTGCAGGTATTGAAGTCTTATCCTGCCCATAATGCTGCAAAGTGGCTGCCAAATATTCGTCGGCCTCCGAGACTTTCCCGTTCTTAAGCAGCACATAAGCATAAGTGTCCAGTACAACCGGATTATTCGGCTTATTATCCAGTGCCCTTTCGGCATATTTAAGAGCCTCCGGGAGCCTTTCATCATTCTCGGCAAGCAGATACGCTAAATTATTGAGAACAGTGGTAACTCCGGTATTATTCGGCATTTTAGCCAACAGACTTTCGTAATCTGCGATGGCTGTTTTGAGATAATTTTTATCGGAAGTTTCCTCATAAGCTAAGATTAAAATATCCCCCTTTTTAAGAGTGTAATCGACTCTTCGAAGGCTGTCCGGCCCGGCGAGCCTGATACATCTGTCAATATAATCTATAGCCTTGTCGTACTGGCGGTTAATCTTTGCCAGGTTAAACATGGTAATATTGGCGGCGAGGGAGTCAGGATTTGTTTCGAGCTTTTTGCTGCAATAGTTCGAGACTTCCGGGCCTCCAACTATTAAGTACATTCTCAGCAGAACATCCGAGGCAAACATCTCATCATCTCCGGCCATATCAACAGCGGCCCGGCACAATTCTACGGCCGCCGTTTTATCACCGAGAATCATCTTCGCCTGGGCCATCCGCAAATACGCAATCGGAGCAAGAGCATCATCCTTATATTTTTCATACTCTTCGAAAACCTTATTCAGCTTCGCGGGATTCCAGTTTGCCGTGCCGGGTGTCCCGGCCCCTCCAATCATTGCATTCAAATACCCATCGAACGCCGTCGAATACAGCACATCCTTACCGTTTATCCCGCCCTGGCCGAGATGCAGCTCCCGCCTGGCGAGAAAAGCCCGCTTGAATAACTGCTCGGCCCTGTCAAATCCGCCCGTTTTGACGGCGAAAGCGCCCGCCCGGTTCAGCCACTGCGCACTATCAGGAAATTTCGCCAGAATCTCTTCATAGAATCTTTCCAGGGCCTGTTTCCTTTCGAGCCGCATGTAAATATACTCGAGCAGTGACATGGCTTCCAAAGGAGTTCCGGGGGCATTAATCACATTCTTAAGCTCTGTTATAGCATCCTCATATCGCTCGGTCTGCAGAAAAGCCTTTGCAAGAGAAATACGGGTCGCAGGCTCATCAGACAATAGTTTGCTCTTCCGAAGATCACTGATCGAATTATCATAGTCCCCCCGGAAAAAATTTATTTCGCCCTTCAGCCGCCATGTCGCCGGATTGTCCGGATTGCTCTGAAGATTTTCATTTGCCTTCTCTAATGCCTTGTCGAGCTGTCCCTGTCTCATTAGAAGCCACGCCTGAAGCAGCAGCATCCTTGGTTCGTTCGGATACTTTTCTTTGAAGCTCTGCAGCTTGTATTCGGCTTCCTTGACAAGACCGACCCTGAGAAACGCCTGAATTTGAGCAAGATTGTTCTCCACCGTATTCTCAACGGCTACAAGCTCTTCGGAATATTTTTTTACAGCGTCTTTGTCGGAGGTTTGTTCCGCAACAAGCAGCAGGCCTTTGAAAACGCCGCTGTCTTTCGTGCCGCTTTTGTATGACTGCTCCAAAATCCTCCTGGCATCCTCATATTGGCCGGCCTGAAAATAATGATCCCAGAGCAATTTTTCCTCGTGTGATTCGGCAAGCAGCTTCTTTGCCTCTTCTGTCTGTCCCCTGGCCCGGAAGTATTCGGCATAATAATAGAGCATCCGCTTGTCGTTCGGATTCATTTGTTTTGCCTGCTCGAAAGCCGAACCTGCAATAGCAAACAACGCCTCCTTGCTTTGTGGATTCGCTTCTTTAACAGCCACTTCCATTGCCAGTTTGCCGAGCAGCAGGGTATTTTCTATGCCGGGGTTGGCTTTTTGTAAATCCTGCCGAATCGCTACGGCCCTTAACGGCTCAGTCGGAGCTATATAGTCGGCGTACAAGCCAAGCAGCATAAGATCGGAAGGATTCAATGCGATTGCTCTTTCCAGAGCGTCCCTGACTTCGGCTACCTGAGCCGCCGAGACATTACCGCCGAGCTTTTGATTGCGACGGTACAACGAACTGGCCGATGCTTTAGCAATCACTCCATCCAGGGGATTCAAAGACGCCGCACTGCGGATATCTTCCATGGATGCGTGCTCATTGCCAAGGGCGGCATTGATACTACTCCTGAGCATATAGGCACGCGAGAAGACAGGTTTTTGTTTCAGACATTCGTTGATTCTGACCAGCGCATCTTTGAAATCGCCTTTAGCCACAGCCAGACGAGCAGCAAAATCCTGACCCTGGCAGTCATCGAGATTTTCACTTCGAACTATCTTCATTACCTGCTCGGCCAGATCCCAGTTTTTTGTTTCGAGCGCCATTTCAAAAAGATAGTCCGCCGCAAGTTTTATCTGCTCAAAGGCATCTCCCTCGGGAATCAGCTTTTGTGAAGTTCCTGTTTCAAGTGCCTCTTTTAACTGGATGGTCGCTTTCTCCGGCTCGTTATATCGATAATAAAAAATACCAAATTGAACCTTCCTGCGAACCGGGTCGGCAATACGCGACAGTACCTGCTCTTCTATCTGCCTTCGCCTTTGCTGTGAAATATTCGTCGGGTCGGGTTCGGAAAGTATCTGTTTGAAAACAAGAATTGCAGGACTATCCGGAAATTTTTGTAAAAAGCGATCGATCAAACGCACCGCCTGATTTGCCTGACCTCGTGCCATGAAATTTCTACAAACATTAATGATGGAAGCCTGTTGGACGGAATTTGGCTCTATTGACAGTAGTCTTTCCAGCAGCTCAGCCTCAAGCTGCATTAAGTCATTCAATTCTCTCGTCATGAACTGACCTGTATCTGCCTGTGAGCCGGCCGGTTCCTGCCTCTGTTTCTGCGATATAGCAAGTTTGATCTGTCGAATTTTAACCTGTGTCAGCACCAGGCTGAGTTTAATCGTTTCAGGGTCATTGGCGGGTCTTTGGGCCAATTCTTTTTCAGCGTCATCAAACTGTTTCGCGCCGATATAAGCCTTGATACGAAGATCCCGGCTTCTCCTGCTGGAACCGATATACTCTTCGTAAGCATTTATATTTTGTATGGCATCCGACCACCTGCCGTACTTGATAACAACATCAACATAATCCAGCCTCGACTCAGGCTTGACCCCGCTGATTCCTGAATAAAGCGCACTTATTAAAAATTCATTGACCGCACCAATTTCCGAAGTGTCCTTAAAAATCTTCGCAAGAGTATAAGCAAGCTGCGCAAATTCCGGATCTTCCGGCCAGGGCGGTTCAGGCGGTTTTATCGCCTTAAGTTGTTCATAAGCCTGATACAACTGGATGACGGCGGCTTGCCTGCTGCCCTTTGCAAGCTCAAGCATTCCTTTCCATTTAACCACCAGCGGCTCTTCGGCACTGCCAAATATCTGCTCAATTTCATGCACGGCCTGCTCGGCACCGCTCAGCAAGGTTTGAGTTTCCTGTGCCGTTTGTTGCACGGAAGGTTCAAGTATCTGCTCCGTATAGCAATTTGCCAGAAGAGCATATAGCATGAATCTATTATTGATATTCGCCCGCTGCCGGGGACCCGGCGAATCCTGTGCATCCGGTAATGCCAGCGCTGTCTTTGCTAATTCTATTGCTTTATCAATCTGCGGCTTCTGCCCATAAATAGAAAAGCTGCGGTAGTACAAATTGGCCGCATGGATGGCATAAGCAACATTCTGCCGGTCCAATCGAATTGCCGTTTCAGCAGCCTCGATGGCCTTGTCAAGACTATTCGAACCCAGCCGGGGACCTGAAAAGATCGAATAGGCCGAATAGAATTTAGAAACCGCCGCAAATGCTTCCGCGCTGGAGCTGAATTTCTCAACAAGCGACAAAAACTCGGGCTCAAGGGATTGAAATTGCTCCTTTAGCTGCTTGGAGCTGCTTCCTCGGGCAAACTCAAGCTTCAGAAATAGAAGATTAATGTGCGCTCTCGGGTTATCGTCTGCGGCCTTGACCGCCTGCTCCAATATCGCCAGCCCTTGCTTTGTCGCTTTATCTCTCTCTTCAAAGTTACCTCGTGAAGCAAAAATTTCCCCTTTAGTCACCGCCGCCCGCGCCAGATACCAGTAGGCATCGATATTATTCGGCTCAAGCTCCTGTACCTTTTTCAAATCATTGACTGCCTGCTCGAGCGACTCGTCTTTGTCAGTCACAGTTCCCAGGCTTGCCATTTCAAGAGCAGCTCTTCCCCTTAGCAAATACAAATACGGCCCAAGACGGTGCCGGCCGGACACTTCCTGTTCCATTTCAGAGACATCAAGCTCTGCCGTATCTTTCATAAGCAGCTCGTTATCCTCCGCCACCTTCAAAAAATCCGACGCCTGCTTGTGCACCTCCTGCCAGGCACCGGAAATACCCGTATCAGCCAGTATGTAAAAATATTTCAACCGGCCGTATCGAGCTTTCGCATTGTCCGGATTTATCTTTATTATCTCATCCCAGCATCCCAGTATATTGGGCCATTCTTCGGTTTCGAAGTACATATCCACCATTTTGAAAAGCACTTCTTCTCTGAGCGAGTCGGTTGTTGCCCTGCCGTATTCACTGAGAAAACTTTGTTTGGCCCTTTTATAATTTTGTTCTTTTACCTGCTCATCCGTAGTCTCACGGGCTGCTTGTAACGCGGCTTCGGCGTCCCTGATAAACTCCTCGGGATCCTGGCCTATGTGCAGAATCACCGCAATGGCAGCCAGCAGAAATAACACAACAACCGCAGAACCAATAAATGCGACTTTTTTATTCAACCTCCGTATTGCCATAAATTAACCTCATATCGAATATTTAAATTGTAGGGTGGGCTTTAGCCCACCGCTTTAATGGTGGTGGGGCAAGCCCCACCCTACCTATTTTTCCAGTCGGGCCAATGTTCCTGCTCCAAAATGGGCAAAATCACGGTCAGGAGCTTTTCGCTCGCTTCAACTGCCTGTTCTTTGCTCGGTGCAATAGAACTTCTGTTAAAAACCAGCTCCACCTTGCAAAAATACGATTCCTTGACGAAAAGGTTCTTATTCAAAGTTATTCGAGCTTCTTGCCGGCTGCCTGCATATTGTCCGTTGACCTTGAAAAAGTACAAATTCGGTATTCTTTCGCCGCTCCGCCAAAGACTGGTTTTTTTCGGGCCGAAAACAAGATATTTTGCCGGCACATCAGTAACAAAACCAGCGTTGTTGTTAATTTCAAATATCACAGCCTCGGATCCGAGTCTTTGATATCCCCCGCCGGTCCAGCATTCTTCCGGCACATGGGGAACCCTGTCAGGGAGCTGGTAATAGGTGATAAACAATAAGCATTCCTTTACAGGGCTGTCGGCGGATTGCCCAGTATCATCCATGATCCACTGAATATAATCTTCCGTACCCAGCGCCTTCAGTGTGTCCGGATTCGAGATTTTTTGTTTTGACACCACTCTATACGGCGACAAATCTCTTTCATCCAAATCCTCCAGAGATTTCTTCAGCGGCAAAGGCTCCTTTTTGAAAACGATCCCCAGCTTTTTCATTGTAACCGACATGCCGGCGCCGGCTGCCGCGAGAACCAGCACGCATATCAAAAAGGCCGGCTGTAAATAAACTCGTATGTCGTCTTTCGTATTCCGCATCATTTATCTTTTTTACGCACAACAATATCATCCGCAGCCATATCAGATTCGTCAATAAACAGACTCGACATAAACCACGCAAGAAGGCCATACAGGCCGAACGCCAGCGGCAGCATCGCCAATCCGAGCATGTCATGATAAATGCCCTGGGCGTACCCTGGATCTATCAGCACATAAATAAATCCTGTAACTGTAACTCGTACAATATTGCACAATATCGCAATCGGCACGGTGGCTGCCAGCAGGATAATCCTCTGCCACAGCGGTCTATAGTGCAAATACGCCATAGCTACCCCAAGGGCCAGAAAGGCCATCAACAGCCGCATCCCGCTGCATGCCTCAGCCACATCAAGCCCGGGATCCAGCGACTTGCCCTTATAAAACACATCTATCACCACACCGTTGGCCGCAGCTTCCAAATTCGGAACCATATCCAATAAAGCACTTGCCACCGTAGCCGCCCATTGCCGCATCGGTATTGTCAGCTCCCTGTAATATCGCTCCGGCAGCGGAACGGCAAATACCAGATATGCTATCGGCAGCCAAGTATGTTTAACCAGTTGCCATCCGCCCAGAAAAAATACAATCGCACCAAGCGTAGCTATCATATCGATGGATCGTAAGTACCCATATTGGAGATGAACTATATTAAAAGGATAAAACAGAATCCCGAAGATTAGAAAGACCAGGCCGAGATAATTCGGCCTGCTTCGAAGGTTCAGAATATCTTCTCTCCTCTGATTGACAAAGTATAAACTAAAAAGCGGGATTAGAAAGCCGTGCGACCAACTGCTATCCGTAAGCCACCTGCTGACTATACCTTCTATCTCATTGCGAAACAGAAAGATGAACAGTACCCCAATTATCGATATCTTGACGTAATTATGCACCCCGAGTTCACGCCATTGATGCTTTTCAGGCGGCAAAACTCTTCCATGTATCTTTGTTCCCATTCTCAGGTTTTTCGCAGGTTTCCCAGTTTGCAACTTAAAACAAAACGGGAACCCAGCAAAACGGGCTCCCTCTGCAATAAAAGAGGTGATATTGTTCACCATACTGAAAACTAAAAAAGATAAAAACTAAAAAGTAGAACTGTGGAATTATTCCATACTTCTACACTTTTCGCTTTATGTATATTTCAAAACCAGCTCGGGAAAGGCCTGCTGGTGCCGAAATCTCTATCCGCAAAATTGCGATCGTAAACAAAGCCGAACCCGTAAGTGGCCCGGAACGCATTTCGCAAAATCGCACGCCATCTGGAGGTTGCATGTGTTCCAACGCGGATCATATCATGCGGTTTAATAAAGAAGTCAGGTTGCTCACCACTTGCGATTTTATCAAGGTCCACCATAACTATTTCTTCTTTTTTCCTGCCGATTCTTCTGATTACTTCACACCGTTTCGGCCACGCCAGAGGTCCGAGGCCGCCGGCAGCGGCAATAGCTTGTTTTAGAGTCATCGGCCGACCCGTAAGAGGAATATATCCGGCACGGTTAACATGACCCTCAATACAAAATTCACCGACAATATCAACAGGCACAAAAATCGAATCGCCGGACTTTATAATAATATTATATCGCGGATCGCCTTCAAGCAGCTTTTCGGCCGGAATCCTTATGAGCCGCGTCCCAGCGCCTTCCTGCCCTTCTGCGAAAACCGGCGGTTTCTCATCGGGCGGAGCCGCCAATTGCTGTTCAGGCGCAACTTTTATAACCGGCTCTATCGACTTCGGTTTGCCGACTTGAATCGGAATCCATTTACCGTTCTGTAAAATCCATTTAATATGCCCGGCGGGTTCTTCTTTGGCCGGTTTGGGTCTCTCGACTTGCACAGGAATCCATTCACCATCCTGTAAAACCCACTTAATATTTCCGTTGGTATCCTGACCAGGCGATTCATCTGTCCTTTTCTGGTCGGCCGGAGCAACGGACGACCTCGGTAAATCTTGAATAATTGTTCGCCTTTGCGTACTCCTCTGCCGACCGGCCGGCTCATTTATCACATTTTCCCCGCCGGAATGTTCGGACAACGTCTTTAGTATTTCTTCGACACTTGGCGGCTCTTCTACAGGCTCCTGAGCGCTTGCCCAGCCCAACGGCATACTTGTATCTTTAGCATACAACCAGAGTGACGCAGGGTTGTTAAATTGCCCGATACGGCTTGGAATCCTCGCAGGCTCCGTGTCTGCAACCATCTCAGACGAAGAGATAACCACATTACTTTCCGGCCATTGATATTGTACCCGCGGCGTGGTGGTTTTGCGCCTCTGAATTACCGGTCTGGTCGACTCCGGTTCGATTACTTTCAGCTCAAGCTCACCGAATCCCGGATTGATCATGTTCGGTGCCTGCTGCTTGTCCCCGACAAAACGGGAAACATAAATATAGCTCACATTGAACTGCCTCGGTCCGCCCGCCGTTGCAAGGGCGTCGGTCAGCCTGAAATCATATCGCGGAATAAAGTACCGGCCCGGCAGAGGCACGCCGTCACCTAATATGGAAAAAGCACGCTGTTGCGATGATACTAAAGTGGCGGTTACCGACGGATTTTTTAATATATTCGGGGAAAGGATTTTTCTTATGTGCTCTTCAAGCTGTGTTTCAGACAATCCCGCCGCCTGAACTACGCCAACCTCCGGTATGGATATCTTTCCCGTTTCGGTTACAACATAAGTGTTTACGTATTGAACTCCCTCCTGGAGCAGCTCGAAAATAGCTATACTGACTACATCGCCGGACCTGAACACATAATCAGAATCCGTCACTACGGTATCGATCGGCAGCGGCTCTTCCGCCCCTTCCCAGGCCTCCGGTGACTCCTCGGCCACACCCAGCGAATCCAGTATCACATTAACCGCAGGGACAGGACGGAACCTGCCTATCTGAGTCGGGTCAAAAAATTTATTGCCACAGCCGGAGAAGAGTCCCAAAAAAAGCAAAGACAAAGCAACGTATAAGACCCCTTTATGCCGTACGAATTTTAGCCTTTTCATGACAATAAACTTCCAAAAAACACCGAGCATCATATTGCACCAATTCCTTGTAAACTGCCACAAATATGCGTTCACTCGATGAAATTATCGGTTTAATGCCTTGTTCGCTTAACTTTTTTTACCGCTATAAAAGCAATACATAAGAGGCCGGCAAAGTGCCCAAACGCCGCTTTTGCTACAAAACCATTTAGGTCTGATAATTACTTCAATACCTATATAGACAGAAACGCCTCTTCGGGAAAATATTTTTGACAACACAGACAAAATTTATGAACAGCCAGGCGAAAAACATTAGCCGAAGCGGCGAGATACAAGCTCCTGATGTTCCGGCTCCTGGCCGGGAAAAGAACCGTGCGATCATGACCGTTTGCGTCGTCGGAATATGTTTTTTATTTATTTTGAGACTTTACGAGGGTATTCCTGTAACTTTCTGATACAATAGTCTCTCTATTATAGAAAGCTCGTTCCACGATATGTAAGAGGTAAATTTACGAACATTTATTATTGGAGGTACAGACAATGCTTAAGTCAGGAAGTTTAAGAAGTACTGTGACAGCGGGGCTGCTGGTTCTGATTATCTTTGCCGCGACGCTGTATGCGCAAAGCCCGGCAAACAATGAACTGCTCAAAATGATTCCGGCGAAGTCTTTATTTTGTGTCCGGATAAACAATTTCGACTACACACTGAATCAAGTAGACCAATTCCTGGCTGGCGTCTCACCAATGCCTATGGGGGTCTCGATGCTGGTACGTATGCAGCTCGCAAACCTGCTGGGCAGCCCGCAGTTAACCGGCTTAAATACGAATAGCAGCTTCGCGGTATTCGGCACAAATGTGGGCGAGCCGGCACAAGGAAATCCGGCCGCAAACATGTTTGTCGGCATACTGGCCCCCGTTACGGATTATAAACAGTTTATCGAAGGCAACACCAATTGTACCGAGCCGGATGATAAGGGGATTTCTAAAATCACAATAAACGGGGCGCCCGTCATGCTGGCTGCGAAAGCCGGCAATTATGCGCTCATAAGCTGGGCGAACGTTTATGACGGGCTGGTTACAATGTCAAAAACAATCTCGTCAGCCAACCCGGCGGGACTGAACGGCACCCTTGACGCCGCCGAGGCAAAACTGGCGAAAACAGAACCGATCTGGGCGTATGGTAATGTGCAGCAGGTCAACGAAGTTTTCGGACCCCTGATATCCGCCAAATTCCAGGAAATACAAACGATGATGAAAAGCATGCAGGCCAACCAGCCGGGAGCATCATCGGAAAGTATCCAGAATGTAATGAATATGTATTCCGGCATCCTCGAAGTGCTGTTGAAAGAAACAAAATCAGTAAGTGTAGTGATAAATCCGAAATCCAACGTTTTGAATATCACAAAAACCATTTCGGCCGTACCCGGGACGGATATGGCGAAGATGTTAACGGCGGATGGCTCGTCGCAGAGCGACAATACACTGCTTCCTTACCTGGAAGACGGAGCAATGGCGAACTTCGGGGCAATAATGAATACGCCCTTCTGGAAAAAGCTCAACGTCAGAAGCATTGATTTGTATGACGCAATGGGCGGCGGGAGCATGAGCGAGGACGATATCAAAGAAATGAAAACTCTCGCAGCAGACATCATTGACTCTGTTGAAGGTCCCACGGCATATTCGATCTCAACCGATGCCAACAGTAAGCCGCCCTTCGCGGTTAAATATTTTATAGCGGTCAAGGATGAGAAAAAGTTCAACCAAATCCTCGAAAAAGCAATTGAAATGATGAGTTCCAGCGGCATCATGGATTTCTATAAAGGCCTGGGAATGGAAACCAGCTTCACTACGAAGAGCGGCGTCGACAGTTACAAAGGTGTTTCGATAAACTCGGCGAAGTTGTCGATGAAGGCCGCCGATACCGGCTCGCCGCAGGCCCAGATGATAACATCTATGTACGGCGAAGGATTCGATTACCGGTGGGGTATGGTCGACGGATTGTTTGTCGGTGCCTTCAGCGGAGATGTCGATATGACTATGCACCAGTCGATTGACCAGGTCAAATCCGACAGTCCAAAACAAATCGGTTCCGAAATGAAGGCCGCTCTGGAACTGCTGCCGGGAGCAAACAAGGCCGATTTCGTAGTTACATTAAATGTCCTGCGGCTAATCAAAATGGTAACGTCGATGGTAACGTCGATGGTGCCTATACCAATACCGCCGATGGATATTCAGACTAAGAGCAATATCGTTATTGCAGGCAGCGCCGCCGACAGCAGGATGGTTGTGAATATTGCCGTGCCGAAACAGCATCTGACCGAGATTATGTCGGCCTTTATGTCGATGCAGCAAAAAACCCAACAATAAATCAGATACAGATAAGCTCGAAAGACAGAAAAAGGAAGGCCGGGTTCGAAGCCCGGCCTTCTTGATAATTTATTTTATGCGTCTAATTGTGTGGCAGTCTATTTTAACCAGCCGCTCCCTTGAACGGTCTCTGGCATCAGTACCGAATATCTCTATTCTCTTCGGGACCATGATACCTTTATCGACCTTTTCATAGTCATAGCCGCGTACATATTGTACGGACATCCTGCCGCCCGCCTCTGCATCCATACGGGCAAGCCTAATCAGATCGACAAAAAAGTTGTCTCTGTCCTGATAGAAAACCGCTTCGGATGTACGGGCAACACCGCCCCTGCTTTTCCTTTCAATCGGGTAATACCATTGTCCCTGGATTTTAACCGCCGTGTCCTGTTTGGTAAACTCGACCGGCTCATCCAGAAAACGTACGGGCGCCGTGATGATGTTCAATATCCCTTCAGCCAAACAGCGGCCCGGTACCGTCATCGCGTCTATTTGACCGGCCCCTTGCAGCACGTTAAATTGCCCCCGGGAAAGCTGCCAGACAAACTTTGCCTGCGGCTCGTCGGCTGATATCTGAATGGAATTTAACCAGGGATGAACCTCGTACCGCTGCTCGGTCAGATAGAAACTGCCG
>Ga0209121_10001224_pt1 | contig 26879 bp, 26 predicted proteins | sample Cruoilmetagenom3_FD_187292 | JGI IMG/M metagenome (GOLD analysis project Ga0209121, IMG submission 187292) | Oil polluted marine microbial communities from Coal Oil Point, Santa Barbara, California, USA - Sample 3 (SPAdes) (version 2) | ecosystem: Environmental > Aquatic > Marine > Oil seeps ...
TGTTGCGTTCTTTTTAGCGTCAGCTTTAGGGTTGTTGCTGGCGATGGCGGCCTTGTCGCGGTACGTGGTTCTTAGGCAGGTCGCGCGGTTTTATATCGAAATAGTGCGTGGCATTCCGATGCTGGTGCTGCTGCTCTATATCGCCTTTGTCGGTGCGCCGCAGTTGGTTGCATTGATCAACTGGATTGGCGAACCTTTGGGTTTTGATCCGATGAGGACGCGGGATTTGTCGCTGTTGTGGCGGGCGGTTATTGCGTTGATGGTCGGGTATTCCGCCTTTATCGCGGAGGTGTTTCGCGCAGGTCTGCAATCGGTTGATATTGGGCAGATCGAGGCGGCGAAGGCGCTGGGGATGCGGCCGTGGCACCGGTTCAGATTCATCGTTTTTCCGCAGGCGTTAAGGACGATCATGCCGCCGTTGGGCAATGATTTTGTAGCGATGATCAAGGATAGCTCGCTGGTGTCGGTGTTGGGGGTCGCGGATGTTACGCAGCTCGGCAAGATATATGCGGCGGGATCATTCCGGTTTTTCGAGACGTATAATATCGTCGCGCTGATTTACTTGTTTATGACGATCTCGATCTCGCTCGCCTTGCGACGGTTCGAGCGGCATTTGGAGCGGAAATCAGGGGACTTGGCAGAATAAAACCGGCGCCAGATAGCGCTGGTTTGTTGTTTTGATATTAGCGGTTTGGACCGAAGTCGTTGGCCATAACAACGCCATCGCCGTTGCGATCAACAAGAGCCAACCAAGCAGCGGACTGACCAAGGAATTCTTCGAGGGAAACAGAACCGTCGCCGTCAACGTCGTTGAATTCCAGCGTCATGCCAACAGCTGCTTTACGGTCACCGCCGTGGCCACCTTTTGGCTGGTCGGAGTGGCTGGTTTCGCGAGCGTTGTCGAAGAAGGCATATTCTTCGGCGTCGAGAACACCGTTATCGTCCGCATCAAAGGATACAAAAATGTCGGACCGGCGGGAGCTGACGTCTTCGGACGTTACCTGACCGTCTGTGTTCATGTCCCATTCGTCTAGAAACCCTGCGCCCGGAGTGCCGGTACCTGCCGCGAAAGCGGATGTGGCGAGAAGTGCGGATACTGCGGTTGCTGCGATTAGCGTTTTCATTATGTGTTCCTTTGAGTTGTTAGTTATTATTCACTTAGACACATGGTAATACGTGCAAGTAATGCAATTCCGTCGAAAAAAGTTTTGCCGCTTGTAAGAAAGTTTTGAAATCTCCACATTGATTGGGAAATCTTGAAAAATTATGGATGAAACATGACCCAGAACCCGCTTCTTCAGCAGTGGAACACTCCATTCGAAATCCCGCCGTTTGATCAGATCGAAAACACACATTTCGCCCCGGCCTTTGACGAAGCATTCGTTCGGGCACGAGCGGCTATCGACGTGATTGCCGGTAACCCCGCACCGGCCACTTTCGAAAATACGATCGAGGCGATGGAGCAAGCCGAGGAGCTGTTGGAGCGTGTCGCCGGCGTATTCTTTAACCTTGCGGGTGCGGATACGAATGACGAGCTGGAAGCGTTGCAACGTGATCTGTCACCCAAATTTGCCGCGTTTTCGGCCGAAACGCTGATGAACGGGTCGCTATATGCGCGGGTGAAGGCCCTGTTTGATGTTAAGGAAGATTTGGGCCTGACGGCCGAGCAAAAGCGGGTTTTGGAGTTGTATCACCGTATGTTTGTGCGCGCAGGGGCGGCATTGGCACCGGATGCAGGTGAACGTCTGAAAGAAATTATGCAGCGCTTGGCAACACTGGGCACCGCGTTTTCGCAAAATGTGTTGGCGGACGAGAAGTCGTGGGAAATGACGCTAGAGGCGGACGATCTTGCAGGTTTGCCGGACAGCCTGATCGCGGCGGCGGCGCAAGCGGCGAAGGAGCGGGGCAAGGACGGGTATGTGATTACCCTGTCGCGTTCGTTAATTGTGCCCTTTTTGCAGTTTTCCACCCGCCGCGATTTGCGCGAAGTGGCGTTCAAGGCCTGGGTTGCGCGCGGCGAAAATGGCGGGCAGTCGGACAATCTGGAAGCTGTGGCCGAGACGCTTAAGTTGCGGCGGGAGCGGGCGGCGTTATTGGGGTATGACAGTTTTGCGGCGTTCAAGCTGGAAAACGAAATGGCAAAAACGCCCGAAGCAGTGCGCGAATTGTTGATGGCGGTTTGGGAGCCGGCGAAAGAGGCGGCTGACCGGGATGCACAAAAACTGACCGAGCTTTTGCGTGAAGACGGTGTGAACGACGATCTGGCGCCTTGGGACTGGCGGCACTATGCGGCGATTTTGCAAAAGGCCGAGCATGACTTGGACGAGGCAGAACTGAAACCGTATTTGCAACTCGATAACATGATTGAGGCGTCGTTCGATGTGGCGGGCAAGCTGTTCGGTCTGTCCTTCAAGGAACTTGACGCACCACTTTATCATCCTGATGCGCGCGCGTGGGAGGTGCTTAAGGAGGGCCGGCATGTTGGTGTATTCATCGGCGACTATTTTGCACGCACTTCGAAACGGTCAGGGGCGTGGTGTTCGAGTTTTCGCTCGCAATCCAAATTGGGAGGCGATGTGCGGCCGGTTATCGTCAATGTTTGCAACTTTGCCAAGGCACCCGAGGGTGAAGTCGCACTGCTGACGTTTGACGATGCGCGGACGCTGTTCCATGAATTCGGCCATGCGCTGCATGCGTTGATGTCGGATGTGACGTATAACTTTATCTCGGGGACGTCGGTTTCGAGGGATTTTGTCGAATTACCGAGCCAGCTTTACGAACACTGGCTGAGCGAGCCGGAAGTTCTGTCCAAACATGCGCGTCATGCCGACACAGGCGAGGCGATGCCACAGGATTTGCTGGAACGCTTGTTGGCGGCGGAAAATTTCGATCAGGGGTTCTCGACGGTGGAATATACCGCTTCGGCGTTGGTTGATCTGGACTTCCATGCGGGCGAGGCACCTGTTGATCCGATGGTGGCGCAGGCTGAAACGCTGGAACGTCTCGGGATGCCGGCGGCGATTACAATGCGCCACGCTACACCGCATTTTCAGCATGTGTTTTCGGGTGACGGTTATTCAAGCGGTTACTATTCTTACATGTGGTCCGAAGTGATGGATGCAGATGCGTTCACAGCGTTCAAGGAAGCAGGCGACATTTTCGACCCTGATACGGCGGCTAAACTGGCGGAGCATATTTATACGGCGGGCGGGTCGAAGGACGCGGCCGAGCTTTATACAGCGTTCCGTGGCTCTTTACCGAAGGTCGAGGCGTTATTGAAAGGGCGGGGGTTGGCGTAAACCCCCTCCTGACCTCCCCCCTTTAAATGGGGGAGGGACGCTGGGCATGCGCATCGTTTATTGCGTTTACGTGGTGCGGTTTGGCGAAAGCGGGTCGCCCGTCGGGTCCTTGTGGATGATGACGTCGGCATTTGGAATGATCCGCAGTATCTCGCGCTTTAGGCCAGCACTTATGGCATGGGCTTCGTGAAGACTTTGGCTGCCTTCCAGTTCTATGTGGACTTGAACGAATATCAGGTTGCCAGCGGTGCGGGTTTTTAGGTCGTGATAACCCAAGACGCCGGGCCAGTTTTTAACTGCGGTTTCTACTTTGGCGATGCTTTCGGGGTCCGCATGCCGATCCATCAAGGCGTTAAAAGCACCGCTTCCAATGCGCCAAGCCCCGAACAGCAAAAACAATGCAGCGGCGAGTGCGATGATCGAATCGATCGAGGTCAGGCCGAACGCCTGCGAGGCAAACAATGCGGCGATAGCGCCGAAATTTGGCAGAAGGTCGGACAAATAGTGCAGGCTGTCGGCGGCGACGACTTTGCTGCCGGTGCGGCGGGCGACGCGACGTTGCCACAAGACCAGCGCGCCTGTGATTATCACCGATGCAATCATGGCGACAATTCCGCGGCCTTCGGCGTTCAGGGCGGGTGGGGCCTCCGACAAAAGGCGTTCGATCGCAGACCAGCCGATAACCACCACCGAAACGATAAGCAACAAGGCTTGCGCCAGCGCGGCGAGGTCTTCAGCGGAAGAATGGCCAAAGTCGTGGTCGTCATCTGCGGGGCGGGCGGCGTACACGATTGCCAGCACGCCTGTCAGAGATACGATCAGGTCGAGCGCGGAATCGGTAAGGCTGGCGGCGATCGACAGTGCGCCGGTCTCTCCGAGCGCCCAGAGTTTAAGTGCCACCAGCAGTGTGGCCACCAGAACCGAAGCACCGCCAGCGGACAGGTTCAGTTTGAGGTTGCGTTTATCGTTCAAAACCACTGCCCCGGTTCCATAAAGCCGAGTTCCAACAATTGAGTGGAGGTCCATTCGAACTTCCGGCTTCCGCCCCAGTGGAAAGTGTCGATATCATCGGCCGAGCCTGGGTTGTGCATTAATGCCTTGGCAACGCGGAACGACATGACAGCCAAGGTCATGTTGTTGTGCCATTGGCAGGCGATGGTATTTAGCTCGGGGTCATTCAGGCGCAAATCGAGGTCGATTTCGACACCGGGGTTGGCTTTGAAAAGGCTAATGCGGTCGATACGCCGTTTTTCCCACGGGATATGTTCCTCGAAGCGCCAGCGCAGGCCGCCGAATACCTCGATCTGGCGTTCCTGCGCTTCACCGTCGATGAATCGTTCCTGTCCGTAATACCCGCTGCGATCAAGCTGGGCGGAGCCGATGTCCACCCCGTTGCCATGTTCGGACAGGTTTTCGGGGTAAAGGTCGATGGCATAGGAGAATACAGCGGAACGGCGTTCTTCTTCCATGAAAGTGATCGCGTCTTTGATGTCGCGAGTCTCGCAGTAGGGGAAATAGAGGTATTCGGCGTTGAAGCCATAATAGACCCACTTGCCGGTGCAAGCGCGGATGACTTTGTTGATGACTTCGACGGAATCCTCGATTCGGTTCAGTTGCGCGGGAAAATAGTGCGCGCCGCCAACGGTGGCGCTTGCTACGTCACCGACGACGATAACCGTACCGAAGCCTGCTTTGATCTGGTGTTCAACGGCGCTGTCGAGCTCGATTTCGTCTTCGGCAAGGATAATGGCCACAGGCGCAGGCAGATTTTGCCCTTCAAGTCGCAGAAATTTGTCGAGTTCTTGGTGTGGCATGTCCGGCTTTCACGATGTTCAGTCCTCGTTTAGCAAATATGCCCCCTGTTCTGAAAGCGAAAATCGTCCTCCATTGCACAGGAATTGCCAAACATGTAGACGGGCGGCGCGGGATGGACTCGTGAAGTGATGCAGGTGGCAAGATGTCCGATACAAAAAAGCTGTTCGTAAAAACCTATGGCTGTCAGATGAACGTCTATGATAGCGAGCGCATGGCCGACGCTATGGGTGCGAGCGGCTACACGTCTGTGGATACGCCGGACGAGGCGGATATGATCCTGCTGAACACTTGTCATATTCGCGAAAAGGCTGCGGAGAAGATTTATTCTGAGCTGGGGCGCTACCGGAAGTTCAAAGAGGCAAACCCTGAACTGAAGATCGGCGTCGCCGGTTGTGTGGCGCAGGCGGAGGGCGAGGAAATTATGATCCGCCAGCCTTTGGTTGATCTGGTTGTCGGACCGCAGGCCTATCACCGTTTGCCGGCGATGGCGGAAAAGGCGGGCAATGGCACGCAGGTCATCGACACGGAGTTCCCCGAAGAGGACAAGTTTGACCATTTGCCGCGCGGTCCAAAAGCGAAACGTGCGCCCTCGGCTTTTCTGACGGTTCAGGAGGGTTGCGACAAGTTTTGTGCGTTTTGCGTGGTTCCTTATACGCGCGGCGCCGAAGTTTCGCGCCCTGCCGAACGCTTACTGACCGAGGCACGCGATCTGGTTGAACGGGGTGTCGCCGAGATTAACCTGCTGGGCCAGAACGTGAATGCCTATTTGGCTGATGACTGGACTTTGGCGCGTCTGATCCGCGAGATGGCAAAAATCGACGGGTTGGAGCGCATTCGCTATACGACATCGCATCCAAATGACATGGGCGACGATCTGATCGAGGTTCATGGCGAGGTTGAAAAGCTGATGCCGTACCTGCATTTGCCGGTACAGTCGGGGTCTGACAAGGTTCTGAAGGCGATGAACCGGAAGCATACCGCCGAAGAATATCTGAAACTGTTGGAGCGTATTCGCGCGGTACGGCCGGATATTGCGTTGTCGGGTGACTTTATTGTGGGCTTCCCCGGCGAAGAGGAAAAAGATTTTCAGGCGACCTTGGATTTGTGTTCGGAGGTCCGCTACGGGCAGGCCTATAGCTTCAAGTATTCGCCGCGTCCGGGAACACCGGCGGCAGATCGTTTGCATGTGGATGAGGACGTCAAGAACGAACGGTTGCAGCGTTTGCAGGCTTTGTTGACCGGTCATCAGGTGGATTTTCAGGAATCCATGATCGGGAAGACGTTGCCGATTTTGGTCGAAAAGCTCGGGCGGATTGATGGGCAGGTTATCGGGAAATCCCCATATCTGCATGCGGTGCATTTCTTTGCCGACCCGTCGTGCATCGGCAAAGTTGTAGACGTGAAAGTCGTCGCAACCGAGCGGAATTCGTTGACGGCTGAAAAGCTCTGACACCGGTAGTGTGGCCAAGGAGTCACACTAACTTCGATGCGCAACTAATGGATTCACAAACGTAATTGTCTGTGCTAGGATGAGAGTAACACCGGCGTTAATGATCGGTAACTTGAGGCAGACATTATGAAATCTTACTTAAGCGCCCTGCTATTGGGCCTTTCTATTTGTGCGGTGCCGCTTGCGGCGCAGGCACAGGAAAACAGTATCTACAAGCCGGCAATCTGGATAGACCCTGACGGGTGTGAGCACTGGGTGCTTGATCTTGGTGTCGAGGGTATGATGTCGCCGCATCTGGATCGCGAGGGCAATCCGGTCTGTAACCGCAATCCTAACATCTGCATGGAATTCCCCGGGGATATGCTGTTCGATGTCAACAAGGCGGTTCTGTCGGGCGACGCGATCGGTAAGTTGCGCGGGTATTTCACAGAGCAAATTCTGGACGGTCAGTCGGCTTTCCTTATCGTCGGCCATACGGATAGTAGCGGTTCGATCTACGATAACTTTGATCTGGCATGGGCGCGCGCTGACGCGGTTGCTATGGTCGCGCGCCAAACCGGTGCTGTTATCCGCACCGATGCTTACGGCGAAATGCAGCCAATTGCCACAAACGACACCGACGACGGCCGCCGCCGGAATCGCCGCGTCGAAATATTTTGCGAATAGGGGACGGCATGTCAGGTAAATATACATTTTGGACATTGATGGCCGTCAGCGCATTTGCATTGACCGCCTGTGACAACCGGCCAACAGATCAGGATTACGGTGTTGATGGTACACTTCTCGAAGATCGTGCGGCAGGTATCTGGGTCGATGGAAATGGTTGCGATCATTGGATAATCGATGACGGCTTTGAGGGGTATATGTCGCCTCGCCTGACCGATGAAGGCAAGCCTGTTTGTCGCGTTGGCTCGGTTCCGTTCACTACAGTGAATTTCGATCGTTCGACTTTCGGCGAATAACGCGGATTTCCTCTTGCCCCGTTTCGCGGCATGTTGCACCATGTTTCCAGATATTACTCTGGCACATGGATGGTGAACTTTGGCGACAACCGCGCTGACTGACGCAGTAACCGACGCTAACTCGACAGAAACTTCGCTCGAATTTCCGGATAACCGGCTGCTGATTGAATTATGCGGTGAGCTAAATTCGAATCTCTCAAAAATCGAGACTGCCACGGGGGTGGAGATCGCCCATCGTGGTAATGTCCTGTCGCTTTCCGGTGATGACGAGCAACGCAAGCATGCCGAAACAATCCTGCGCGCGATTTATTCCCGATTGGAACAGCGCCGTCCGTTAGAGGCCGGCGACGTGGATGCGGCGATCAGGATGCCGAACGAAGTGTTCGATGCTCCACGCGCCAGCGACCAGATCGAGATGTTTAAGGGCGACCACGTCGAAATCCGCACTCGTAAACGGATTGTCGAACCGCGCACGCCGACCCAGAAGGCCTATGTAAAAGCGCTATTCGACAATGAGTTGGTTTTCGGGCTTGGGCCTGCCGGAACGGGCAAAACCTATCTGGCGGTGGCAGCTGCGGTTTCAAATTACATCGAAGGCCATGTGGACCGGATTATTTTAAGTCGTCCTGCGGTGGAGGCTGGCGAGCGTTTAGGGTTTTTGCCGGGTGACATGAAGGAAAAAGTCGATCCATATATGCAACCGCTTTACGATGCGCTGAACGCATTTCTGCCTGCCAAACAGGTGTTGCGGATGATCGAGGATAAGCAGATCGAGATCGCGCCGCTTGCCTTTATGCGCGGCCGGACATTGTCCAATGCCTACGTTATTCTGGACGAGGCGCAGAACGCGACCACGATGCAGATGAAGATGTTCCTGACCCGTTTGGGCGAAGGTAGCCGCATGGTTATCACTGGCGATATGAGCCAGATAGATTTGCCTAAAGGCGTGCCCTCAGGTCTGGTCGAGGCTGAACGCATTTTGCGAAATGTCAAAGGTATCGGGTTTACCCGTTTCACCTCGGTTGACGTTGTGCGCCATCCAATGGTCGGGCGGATAATTGATGCATATGACGCTGCGGCCAAACGGGATGCCTAACATTGTCGACATAATTATCGAGGACGACCGTTGGGACGATCTGGATATGGAAGAACTGAGCGTGCAGGCTGTGAGGGTCGCCTTGCAGGCAGCGGGGACAGGAACCGACGGTTATGAAGTTTGTGTGATGGGCTGCAATGATGCCCGTATTGCCGAGTTGAACAGCGAGTTCCGTGAAAAACCGGCAGCAACAAACGTTCTGTCATGGCCAGCGTTTGAACTGGCACCGGCGACAGAGGGTGGGCAACCCATTGCGCCGCCAAAACCGACCGGCCCCGAAGAAAGCCTTGGTGACATTGCGATCTCGTTCGAGACTTGTCAGCGCGAGGCAGGCGAAAAAGGTATAGAGATGTCGGCTCATGTCACACATTTGATCGTTCATGGATGCCTGCATTTACTTGGTTACGACCATGAAACCGACAAAGATGCCACAGTTATGGAGAATTTGGAGATCAAAGCCCTTGCCAGCATGGGGTTGGACAACCCATATTGAACAGACGGGCACAGCGGGTTGCCTACTAACGGAATTAAGGAGCCATGGGCGACACCAACGACGGGTCTTCTATCGCAGCGCAGAGCGCGCATGCTGACCTCGAAACTCCAACCCCGCGTGCGGGATTGTGGGGCCGATTGACGGGGCAAAAACCCGCAGTAACTTCTGAAAATAACGGTGAAACTGATCTGGATATGGCGTCCCCCGCGATAGCCCCGGATGATCTGTTGGTGAACATCCGGAAAATGCACGGCTTGCGAGTCGAGGATGTCGCAATTCCAACCGCAGATGTTGCCTCGGTTTCCGTTGACGCGACTTTGGAAGAAGTTGTGGCGGCCTTTAAGCATTCGACCAATAGCCGTTTGCCGGTTTATTCCGAGACTTTGGATAACCCGCTTGGGCTGGTTCACCTGAAAGATGTCGCATTGAAACATGGTTTCGGCGCGAAGGAATCTTTCGACCTGAGGGCCATACTCCGGCCATTGATATTTGTTCCACCCTCCATGCCGTTGAGCGTTCTATTGCAAAAAATGCAAAGCGAGCGGATGCATATGGCGTTGGTGATTGACGAATATGGCGGGGTCGAAGGGCTGGTGACGCTCGAGGATCTGATCGAAGAGATTGTCGGCGAGATCGAGGACGAGCACGACAAGGAAGAAGCGCAGCTTTGGACGGAGGAGGCTCCGTCTGTCTATGTCGCTCAGGCGCGTGCGCCATTGGAGGAGTTCGAGGAAGTTGCCGGTGTGGATCTGTTGCCGGACGATCTGGATGAAGAAGTCGAAACGCTTGGCGGGTTGGTCTTTATGCTAATCGGCCGTGTGCCATCGCGCGGTGAGTGTATCCGCGATGCGAACGGAAACGAATTCGAGGTTATCGATGCCGACGCCCGCCGGATCAAAAGCCTGCGCGTTCGTTTGAAAGCTAGCCAGGCGGCGGAATAGGCCGCGTGAATTTCCCTGACCGAATTGGTGGATTGACGGGCTGGCGCCAGCTCTTGTTGGCGGTTGCTACGGGTGCTGTCATGGGGTTGGCGCAAGCGCCGTGGTCGCTGCCGCTGGTGTTCATCTTAGCCTTGCCTGTTATTTACTGGCTGCACGCTGGCGCGCTCTCGGCACGTCGCGCGGCGTTGCTCGGTTGGCTCGTTGGCGTTGGGTATTTTGGCCTGACACTGGCGTGGATAGTCGAGCCCTTTTGGGTCGACATCGCCCGCCACGGATGGATGGCTCCGTTTGCGTTGTTCTTTATGGCGGCAGGGCTTGCCTCGTTCTGGGCGCTGGCCTTTGGATTGGCCGCGCGGCAACGAGCAATGGCTTTGGTGGTGCTATGGACCCTCGTTGAAATGGCGCGGTCCTATGTTTTTACCGGCTTCCCGTGGGGGCTGATCGGCTATGGCTGGGTGGAAACCCCGACAATTCAGACTGCATCCCTTGTCGGGGTGCATGGCTTGGGGTTCTTTACCTTAACCGCGATGGCTTTGCTGTCGCGTGCGAAGTTGGTGCCGCTTGTATCAGCCGCCGGTATCTTGGCGGTGATGTGGGGTTTTGGCACTTATCGCCTGTCGCAACATATGCAGCCACGCGCAGATGATTTTACGGTGCGTATCGTGCAGCCCAATGTTGAGCAGAAGCTTAAGTGGCTGCCCGAGTTTCAGAACATGTTTTTCCAGCGTTTGAAATCGTTGAGTTCAGGCGAGAAACCGATGGGCGTTGTCATCTGGCCCGAGGCCGCTATACCGTTCTTTCCGCGCGAACGCCCCGATCTTCTGCAGGAAATTTCCATCGCGGCACAAGGCTCAGAGGTTATTCTTGGGGCGCGACGGCGTGATGCGTCCGGAAACTGGTTTAATCAACTGGTGCTGCTGGATGGCGACGGTGTTTTGACCGAAAACTACGACAAACATCATTTGGTGCCGTTTGGCGAATATGTGCCGCTTAGCGGGCTTCTGTCGGCGGTCGGGCTTTCAGCGTTGACCGGCAATGGTTTTACGGCCGGTGACGGGCCGAAGGTGATGAGGCTGGGCGATACGCCGCCGTTTCTGCCGCTGATTTGTTACGAGGCAATTTTTCCACAACACGCCAAAGTTTCCGGCGAGCGTCCCGACTGGATTGTGCAGATCACCAACGACGCGTGGTTTGGCCAGTTTAGCGGCCCGTATCAACACCTCGCGCAGTCTCGTGTGAGGGCGATCGAGCAGGGGCTACCCTTGGCTCGTTCCGCGAATACAGGTGTGTCAGCGATGGTTGACCCGTACGGGCGGATCGTAGGTTCGGTGCCGCTAAACAAGATAGGATTCGTCGATGTCGGGCTGCCGGCACCTTTACCGGCGACTGTGTATTCGCGGCTTGGGGATTGGCCGGTGCTGGCAATGTTGCTGGCGTTAATATTTCTTCAACTTTTTGCCGGTAAAAGGCGGCAATCCTGAAAATCCTGTATATATTCGGATTACTGCATCGTGTGCGTCTATAAAGCAGCATCAGGGCATTGACGTCACGACTTAGCTTCATTTAGAGAAACGTACCCGCTAGCACCTTGCGATGGAGGCCACTTTGGCTCGACAAAATTATATGTTTACTTCGGAATCTGTTTCCGAAGGCCACCCCGATAAACTTTGCGACCGGATTTCCGATGCGGTCCTTGATGCCTTTTTGGCTGAAGACCCTGAAGCCCGGGTAGCGTGCGAAACTTTCGCGACCACAGACCGTGTTGTGGTAGGTGGCGAGGTTCGCGGCACGCAGCATGTTATTGATAGTGTCGAAGAAATCGCACGGGCATGTGTTAAAGATATCGGATACGAGCAGGAAGGGTTTCATTGGGAAACCTTCAAGATGAATAACTACCTGCACGAGCAGTCGAAAGACATTGCGCAAGGTGTGGATTCAGCAGATGACAAAGACGAGGGTGCAGGCGATCAGGGTATCATGTTCGGCTATGCTGTCGATGAAACTCCCGAGTTGATGCCGGCCCCGATCCATTATGCCCACTCGATTTTGGCGCGTTTGGCCGAGGTTCGCAAAAGCGGTGCGGAGCCGTCCTTGGGTCCGGATGCCAAAACCCAGCTGTCGCTGCGGTACGAAAATGGCAAACCGGTTTCGGCTGCCTCGATTGTCCTATCGACGCAGCATATGGACGAAAAGATGACGTCTGGCGATGTGCGCGACGTTGTTGAACCCTATATTCGCGATATTCTTCCCAAAAGCTGGATTAATTCGGAAACCGAATGGCATGTGAATCCCACAGGCAAGTTCGTGATCGGTGGGCCCGACGGTGACGCAGGGCTGACTGGCCGCAAGATTATCGTCGATACATATGGTGGTGCATCCCCTCACGGTGGCGGCGCGTTTTCGGGCAAGGATCCGACCAAGGTTGACCGCTCCGCCGCATATGCAGCGCGTTATCTGGCGAAAAACGTTGTGGCCTCCGGCATGGCGACGCGCTGTGTTATCCAGCTTTCCTACGCGATTGGCGTGGCTAAACCATTGTCGATTTACGCAGATACTTACGGCACCGGCACTGTCCATGAAACCGAGATTGAACGGGCTGTGGCTGAAGTCATGGACCTGACACCGCGCGGTATTCGCGAGCACCTTGGCCTGAACAAGCCAATCTATCAACGCACAGCGGCTTACGGTCACTTCGGGCGTGCGCCGGAAGCCGATGGTGGTTTTAGCTGGGAAAAGATCAATTTGGTCGACGCATTGAAGCGCGCCGTTTAAGCCAGCGCATGTCCAAAGAGCCGAACATCAAACCTGCAGATGCGCCGCGCCGGAATTTCTATGGCCGGCGGCGCGGCAAGGCCTTGCGTAAAAACCAGATAAAGCATCTGGATTCGACGCTAGGTGCGATCTCGCCGAAAAACGTTTCGTTGGAGGATAATCCCGACCGCACACCAATTGATCTTGGTGAGGCGTTTGGAAACAACAACCCTGTGTGGCTGGAAATTGGCTTTGGCGGGGGCGAACATCTGCTGCATATGGCGAAAACCTATCCGGAAGCCAATCTTCTTGGCGTTGAGGCGTTCCTGAATGGCGTCGCTAAGCTGGTTCCGCTGGTTGCCGAACACGGTTTGACGAATGTCAGAGTGCATCTGGGTGATGCGCGCGACTTGCTGGAGGTGTTGCCGGATGCCTCGCTCGAAAAGGTGTTTTTGCTATATCCCGATCCGTGGCATAAAACGCGGCATCACGGGCGGCGGTTTGTGAATGTCGAAAACCTCGATAATATCGCGCGAGTTCTTAAGCCGGGCGGAATTTTCCGTGTCGCGACCGACATCGAAAATTATGTCCATCATACGCTTGAACGCATCATCCCGCGGAATGATTTCGAGTGGCTGGCCGAGGGCCCCGAAGACTGGCGGCAACCTTGGTCCGACTGGACTCGTACACGGTACGAAGCCAAGGCGATCCGTGAAGGACGCACACCGCATTACCTGACTTTTCAGAAATCCTAGGCAAAATCTGCGCGGTTGATACAGGTCAATGCAATTTGTTCCATTTATATGCTTTGTAAACGAAACTGCATATGAAGGGACATCCCATGAAAAAAATAGCTGAACGCGAAAAGCAACTTAAGGCCCGCCTCGAAGAGTTGATGGCGCACCTTAAGAAAATTGACTCCGAGTTGGACGAACCCGCAGACAAGGATGTCGAGGAGCGGGCGGTCGAGCGCGAAGGTGACGAAGTTCTCGAAGTGATGGGTCAGGTGGAACTGCAAGAAGTTCGCGTGATCGAAGCTGCATTGAAGCGCATTGAAGACGGAGAGTATGGCATCTGCGTAGATTGCGGTGACACAATTTCCGAAGAGCGACTCGATGTATTACCAGCAACCCCGAAGTGCCAGAAATGCGCCTCGTAAACAAATATTGAAAGGACAAGTTATGCCTTTTGAAGATCTGAAAGCCCGGATGGCTTTGTTACTTGAACAAATGGTTCATAGACCCGAGGATATGCACGAGTTGCAGGAAACCTTGCGGGAGGAATTGGCCGAGTTGAGGGATTCCGGCTTGCCGGTCCCCCGCGATCTTGTGCTCCTTGAGGAGAAACTCGAAGCTCTATTGAATTTGCCCACGAAGGGCAAATGAGCCATTCTTCGGGCGAGGCTGGCCTTTCACGCGTAATCAGCCTACCGCTGCTTGTTCTATATGGCTTGGGTGTCACGATTGGTGCCGGTATATATGTACTTGTCGGCGAAACCGCAGCACAGGCCGGATACTACGCTCCGCTTTCGTTTGTCTTTGCGTCGATTGTGATGGCATTTAGCGCTGGCAGCTTTTCAGAGTTAAGTGTGCGTTTTCCGCAAAGCACTGGTGAGGCGATCTATGTTAGTGAAGGATTAAGGTCTCAGGGCTTGTCACTGCTAACTGGTGGTATCGTTCTGCTGTCGGCAACGGTTGCCGCTGCAACGATCACGTTGGGCGGGGCAGGGTATGTACTTGATTTGATCGGATTGCCCCGCGAGGTCGTTATTGTCGCCATTGTTGTGTTTATGGGGGCAATGGCGGCGTGGGGTGTAAAGGAATCCGTAGTTTTCGCGGCAATATTTACCGTTCTCGAAATCCTCGGGTTATTGGTAATTATAGTTGCAGGTTTCTGGGCGCAGCCGGATTTGATTTCGCGCCTGCCCGAGGTCATCCCGCCTATTGGTGATACCGCCGCGCTGACCGCAATTTTCACAACCAGTCTAATCGCGTTCTTTGCATTTATCGGTTTTGACGACGTCGTTAATCTTGTTGAGGAAACGAAAAACCCAGCGAGGACGATGCCGCTCGCCATTATGATAACGTTGGTCGTGGCTACTTTACTATATTTTTCGGTGACGACGGTGGCGGTCTTAAGTGTGCCGTTGGAAGATCTAGCGGCCTCTCAAGCACCAATCGGGTTGTTATATTCTCACCTGACCGGCAGTTCGCCGGTGATTATATCATGGATTGCGATTGTCGCGACGCTGAACGGAATTGTGGTCCAGATCGTTATGGCCTCGCGGGTGCTGTATGGTTTGGGGAGCAAGGGCAGCCTTCCAGCGTTCTTTGCCCGTATCAATCCGCGAACACATACCCCCGTCGTTTCGACGTGTATTGTGACCGCTGTTATCCTTGCGCTGGCGCTGTTTTTCCCAATTGGAACTTTGGCGGAAACCACAACCCAGTTCATTTTGGTTGTGTTTACGCTGGTGAATCTGTCTCTGGTGATGTTGAAAATTCGCAAAGTGCCGGCGCCGGAAGGGGCTTACACCGTTGGCCTTTGGGTTCCTGTCGGAGGTACGATTGCCTGTCTGTTATTGCTGATTGGACCTTGGTTGTTGTGATGGTCACGAGAAAATTACACATTCAATTATTGTAATATGAAAAATCAACCTATATAACACTCAACAGAGTTTTTTAGGAGATATCCGATGACACCCGAAGTAAAAGCATTTTTCGACGATGCAACCAATACGATCTCGTTTGTGGTCAAAGACCCGGACAGTTCAAGCGTTGCAATCATCGACTCGGTTCTGGATTTCGATTTCGCATCCGGCCGCACCGATACAGCATCCGCTGACGAAGTAATCGCTTACGTCAAAGAAAACGACTTGAAAGTCGAGTGGATTTTGGAATCCCACGTTCACGCTGACCACCTGTCGGCGGCGCCGTATATCCAGCAGCAAGTCGGCGGCAAAATCGGCATCGGCGGCAACATCACAGTTGTTCAAGACACATTCGGTAAAGTCTTTAACGAAGGCACCGAGTTCCAGCGCGATGGCTCGCAGTTCGATAAACTATTCGTCGACGGCGATAAAATCGAAATTGGCGGCTTGAAAGTCGACGTGATGCATACACCCGGTCACACACCTGCTTGTATGACGTATGTTGTCGAGGACTCAGCATTCGTAGGTGATACGATGTTTATGCCAGATTTCGGCACCGCGCGTTGTGACTTCCCGGGTGGTTCCGCCGAAGATCTATACGCTTCGATCCAGAAAATCCTGTCATTGCCTGATGAAACACGGATTTTCGTAGGTCACGATTATAAGGCGCCGGGCCGCGATGAATTCGCATGGGAAACTTCTGTGGCTGAACAAAAAGCAGCCAATATCCATGTAGGTGTGGATAAAGATGCAGATGATTTCATCAAAATGCGCAGCGAACGTGACGCACAATTGTCGATGCCAAAACTGATCGTTCCATCGATCCAGATCAACATGCGTGCAGGTCAAATGCCTGAAGCCGAAGAGAACGGCCAAGTGTATCTGAAAGTTCCAGTGAATGCCCTCTAACAATTAGGACATTGCATCAATTCCTCCGCTCCGGTTTAATCGCCGGAGCGGGTGTTATTTAAAGAGGCAAGATCGATGCAGATCTACAAAGTTACAGATAACTACAGTGTTGCTAGCCAAATCTCGGCCAGCGACGTTGCACTAATCAAAGCAGCCGGTTTCAAATCCATTATGTGCAATCGCCCTGACGGTGAAGAGTTTGGCCAACCAAGCGCCGAAATTATCCGGCAAGCTGCAAAAGACCACGACATCAAGTTTTTTCACGTCCCTATGGGACGTACCGGCATAAGTGCCGAGCTGCTCGCGGATTTTCGCGACGTTGTGAATGGCGAGAACGATCCGGTTTTTGCCTACTGCCGAACAGGCAACCGCTGCGGATTGTTATGGAACGCTTCGCAGTCCTGATACAAAATGTAAATTCCGCTGTCCGCTGGGCAGGCGACGAAAGGAAGCTTGGCCATGCTAAAGCGCTATTTTCCTATTCTGGATTGGTCTGCGAGTTATAATCGCGACACCCTGACAAACGACCTGGTAGCTGCGGTGATCGTAACGATCATGCTGATCCCGCAGTCGTTGGCATACGCCCTGCTGGCGGGGTTGCCGGCCGAAGTGGGGCTTTATGCTTCGATTGCGCCGCTGGTGATCTACGCGATCTTTGGCACATCACGCACTTTGGCGGTTGGCCCTGTGGCGGTGGCATCTTTGATGACAGCCGCAGCGGTGGGCGAACTTGCCTCGCAAGGTACGCCTGAATACTACGCGGCAGCGATCGCTCTGGCCTTTATTTCGGGTCTGATGCTGATGGTAATGGGGTTCTTGCGGCTCGGCTTCCTAGCTAATTTTTTGTCTCACCCCGTGATTTCGGGTTTTATTACGGCCTCGGCTATCATTATCGCGACCAGCCAGTTGAAACATATTTTCGGCGTTAATGCCGAAGGACATAATCTGTTCGAGTTGGTGGTTTCGCTGGCTGGGCATGCCTCCCAAATTAACCCGTTCACGCTGGCGATAGGTGTATTCGCTACGGCCTTCCTGTTCTGGGTGCGAGGAAATCTAAAGCCGATGCTGCGTAAATTTGGCCTCGGTCCGAGGCTGTCCGAAGTTATCGCAAAAACGGGACCGGTCGCGGCTGTCGCGGCGACCACTGCTGTTGCCTGGGGTTTTGCACTTGATGCGCAAGGTGTGAAGGTTATCGGCGAGATACCGTCTCGTCTGCCAGTTCCGACAATGCCAGCCTTCGATCTGGAGCTTTGGAGTGCGATTGCCGTGCCCGCGTTGCTGATTTCGATTGTAGGTTATGTTGAAACCATTTCAGTTGCCCAGACCTTGGCCGCTAAGCGGCGTCAACGCATCGATCCTGATCAGGAGCTGGTTGCGCTTGGTGCGGCCAACGTTGGTTCGGCTGTTTCCGGCGGCTTCCCTGTTACCGGTGGCTTCTCGCGCTCGGTCGTGAACTTCGACGCGGGCGCGCAAACTCCTGCGGCAGGGGCATTCACAGCGGTTGGTATCGCGATGGCCGCTCTGTTCCTGACGCCATTGCTGCACTATCTGCCCAAAGCGACGTTGGCGGCGACTATTATCGTGGCTGTTCTCTCGCTGATCGACCTCGACGCGATAAAGCGGACGTGGACTTATTCCAAGTCTGATTTTGCGGCGATGATGGCGACGATCCTTACAACCCTGACCTTCGGTGTCGAGATGGGCATCACTGCGGGCGTCGGCCTGTCGCTGTTCCTCCACCTGTACCGCTCGTCACGTCCACATTCGGCCGTTGTTGGTCAAGTTCCCGGAACCGAGCATTTCCGCAATGTGAACCGGCACGAGGTTGTTGTGACGCCCGAAGTTCTGTCGGTCCGTATCGACGAGAGCCTGTATTTCGCGAACGCGCGTTTTCTTGAGGACCGGATCAATGATGCGGTCGCGCTGGATCCGAATATCGAGCATGTGATCCTGATGTGTTCAGCGGTCAACTTCATCGACGCCTCCGCACTGGAAAGCCTTGAGGCGATCAATGAGCGCCTGCATGATGCAAATGTGATGTTGCACCTGTCCGAGGTCAAAGGGCCGGTTATGGACCGCCTGAAACGCTCGCATTTCCTCGAAGATCTGTCGGGTCGCGTTTACCTGACCCAATACGACGCTGTGCGCACGATCAGCCCGCACGCCGCCGCCAAAGCGATGAACATGCCTAGGCAGTAAGGCCTTCGGGTTCCGGTAGGCTCGCCGCACGGCAACAAGCCGTTACGGTGTTGGCTAGCAGGCAGGCGATCGTCATCGGGCCAACACCCCCCGGTACTGGCGTAATTGCGCCTGCGATCGCCGCGGCGCTATCAAAATCCACGTCGCCAACCAGCTTCATCTTGCCTTCGCCCTTTTCAGGGGCGGGAATGCGGTTGATACCAACATCGATAATGGTCGCGCCGGGTTTAACCCACTCGCCGGTGATCATTTCGGGACGGCCGACGGCGGCAACCAGTATGTCTGCCTGACGGCAGAGCGCTTCGATATCCTTGGTGCGCGAATGTGCAATCGTCACGGTGCAACTGTCTTGCAACAGCAACTGCGCCATAGGTTTTCCGACGATATTCGAGCGCCCGACAACAACCGCATTCATCCCTGAAAGCGATCCGTGCTTGTCGCGCAGCATCATCAAGCAGCCAAGCGGTGTGCAAGGCACCATGCTTTTTTGACCGGTTGCCAAAAGGCCAACATTGGAAATATGGAACCCGTCCACGTCCTTAGCGGGCGCAATCGAATTAATAACCAGATCTTCGTTTAAATGCTTGGGCAGCGGTAGCTGGCACAAAATCCCGTGTACTGCCGGATCGTTATTCAACTGATCAATCAACGCTAACAGATCCGCCTCCGAGGTATCGGGATCGAGTTTGTGTTCATAGGAATTCATCCCGCACTCGACGGTTTGTTTGCCTTTGTTGCGTACATAAACTTCGCTGGCCGGATCCTCGCCGACGAGAATAACTGCAAGGCCGGGGGTGATGCCGTGCTCTGCTTTCAGTCTGGCGACATGTTCGGCGACTTTCGCGCGAACCGTGGCGGCGAAGGCTTTGCCGTCGATAATATCTGCGGTCATGATCTACTCCTCGATTTGCAGACGCTTTTAGAACAAACCTTCGATCTGTCCATCCCCGTTGAGCATAATAGATTCTGCCGACGGTTTTCGGGGTAGGCCCGGCATGGACATTATTTCGCCGCAGATCACGACGATAAACCCAGCGCCAGCGCTCAAACGCACCTCGCGTACCGGCACAGAGTGACCTGTTGGCGCTCCACGCAAGTCCGGATCTGTCGAGAAACTATACTGTGTTTTCGCCATACAGATTGGCAAATGCCCAAATCCGGCTTCTTCCCACACGCGCAGTTGAGCACGAATTTTTTTGTCTGCCATGACTTCGTCAGCGCGGTAAATGCGCTTGGCGATTGTTTCGATTTTCTCGAACAGAGGCATGTCGTCAGGATAAAGCGGGGCAAACTGTGCCGCGCCGCTTTCGGCGATCTGCGCAACGCGCGTCGCCAGATCAATAGCACCGGCCGAGCCGTGTTCCCAATGCTTGCTCAGAATTGCTTCTGATCCGTGCTGACGGACATATTCCGAAATGGCTTCGACCTCTGCATCTGTATCCGTAACAAAATGGTTTATCGCGACCACAACCGGCACACCAAAGCATTTCAGGTTCTCTATATGGCGACCCAAATTCGGCGCGCCGTCCAGCACTGCCTGAACGTTTTCAGTGCCCAGATCCGCCCGTGCGACGCCGCCGTTCATCTTCATGGCGCGAACCGTAGCGACCAGAACAACCACATCCGGTGTAATTCCGGCCTTGCGGCATTTGATGTTCATGAATTTCTCGGCCCCTAGATCGGCACCAAAACCCGCCTCCGTCACGACAAAATCCGCCAGCTTCAGGGCTGTTTTCGTTGCCACAACCGAGTTGCAACCATGTGCGATATTGGCGAACGGGCCGCCATGCACAAAGGCCGGATTGTTCTCCAGCGTCTGTACTAGATTGGGTTGCATCGCTTGTTGCAGCAGTACCGTCATCGCCCCGTCGGCTTTCAGATCCCGGCAGTAGATAGGCGAGCGATCTCTCCGATATGCCACGATAATGTCGCCAAGCCGCTGTTCGAGATCCTTCAGATCATTCGACAAACAAAGAATGGCCATAACTTCCGACGCCACGGTTATGTCAAATCCGGTCTGGCGCGGGAAGCCGTTGGAAACACCGCCAAGCGACGTAACTGTATCGCGAAGCGCGCGGTCGTTCATGTCCATCACGCGTTTCCAAGACACACGCCGTTCGTCAATTTCCAGCTCGTTGCCCCAGTAGATGTGATTGTCGATCATCGCCGCCAGCAAGTTGTGTGCGCTGGTAATCGCATGGAAGTCACCGGTGAAATGCAGGTTCATCTCTTCCATAGGCACCACTTGAGCGTATCCACCACCCGCAGCCCCACCCTTCATGCCAAAACATGGCCCAAGCGAAGCCTCGCGAATGCAGATTGCCGCCTTTTTACCGATCGCGTTCAACCCGTCACCTAGGCCTACCGTGGTGGTCGTTTTACCCTCACCCGCAGGGGTGGGATTGATCGCAGTTACAAGGATCAGCTTGCCATCGTTTTTGTCTGCCTGCGCCGCAATAAACTCCGCCGAAACCTTAGCCTTATCATGTCCAAACGGCAGCAAATCGGCTGTTGGGATATCAAGGATTGCGCCAATTTCCTGAATTGGCTTTTTGTTTGCTTCGCGTGCAATTTCGATGTCGGTTTTATAACCCATGACTGATCCCTCTACGGACGGCTGTTGTTTCTCCTGACTGTAAGGAGCGAACCTGCCCCTTGGCGAGGTCTATTTCGACACCGCATAGCAATACTGCGACAAAATTGCACAAATTGTGTGCCAATGCATACTTTGACGGCTAGGCAATAAAAAAGGGCGACCGAAGCCGCCCTTGAAACCTGTGATTAATGTAAACGCCTTAGCTCGGCTGAGGGGCCATGCCGTCGTCACCTTTGGGCTTTCCGGCCTTAGGAATAGCCGTGACGCTGGCAGAACCATCGCCACTGTCGGACGGCGTGTCGTCGTCGTCGGAATAAGGTGTTTCGCCGGCGACAACACGCACGATTTCTTCACCTGTCAGCGTTTCGTATTCCAACAAACCCTTCGCCAGAAGTGTGAACTTGTCGGACTGGTCTGTCAGAATTTCGAACGCACTATCGTAGGCTTCGTCGATAAGACGTTTGACTTCGGATTCTACCAGCTCTTTCGACTTTGCCGAAAGCGAGAAGCCACCGGCGCTACCGCTTGAATAACCCTCGTGGGCTTCGGAGTAATCAATGTTACCGACCACATCGGACATACCCCAGCGCATCACCATCGCCCGCGCCAGTTGTGAGGCCTGCTGGATATCGCCCGCAGGTCCGTTGCTCACATGATCGGCGCCGAATTTGATGATCTCCGCAGCTTTACCTGCCATGGTCATCGCCAACTTTTGCTCGCATTCGATTTTGTGCCAGTTGAGGCGATCAACTTCGGGCAACGAAACCACCATACCCAAGGCACCACCGCGCGGAATGATAGTCGCCTTATAAACCGGATCACACTCTTCCAGCGCCATGCCGACGATTGCGTGGCCTGCTTCGTGGTAGGCTGTTTTCTCTTTCTGGTCCGCCGTGATCACCATGGAACGCCGTTCGGTACCCATCATGATTTTATCCTTTGCGGCTTCAAAATCTTCCATAGTCACGACCCGTTTTCCAGTCCGCGCAGCCATCAATGCAGCCTCGTTAACCAGATTAGCGAGGTCGGCGCCCGACATCCCTGGCGCACCGCGTGCAATGATCCGCAGGTCCACATCGGGGCCTAGCGGAACTTTACGGGCGTGGACTTCCAGAATCTTCTGTCGGCCCTTGATATCGGGGTTGGATACATGAATTTCGCGGTCAAAACGACCCGGGCGACGAAGGGCAGGGTCGAGAACGTCGGCGCGGTTGGTCGCGGCCAGAAGGATCACACCCTCGTTTGATTCAAAGCCGTCCATTTCAACCAGCAACTGGTTCAACGTCTGCTCGCGCTCGTCATTGCCACCGCCGTAGCCGGAGCCACGATGCCGGCCAACGGCGTCGATTTCGTCGATGAATACGATACAAGGCGCATTCTTCTTCGCTTGCTCAAACATATCGCGCACACGGCTGGCACCAACACCAACGAACATTTCCACAAAATCCGAACCGGAGATCGAGAAGAATGGCACCTCGGCCTCGCCAGCAATCGCACGCGCCAGCAAAGTTTTACCCGTGCCCGGAGGACCAACAAGCAACGCCCCTTTAGGGATTTTACCGCCAAGGCGGCTGAACTTTTGGGGGTCGCGCAGGAACGAAACGATTTCTTCCAGTTCCTCTTTGGCCTCGTCGATGCCGGCAACATCATCAAACGTGACCTTGCCCTGCTTTTCGGTCAGCATCTTGGCCTTGGACTTGCCAAAGCTCATCGCACCACCTTTACCGCCGCCTTGCATACGGTTCATGAAGAACACCCAGACGCCGATTAGCAGGATGAACGGCAGCCACACGCCGAGCATCGACATCAGGCCTGATTGCTCTTGCGGGGCAGCTTCGATGGCCACGCCGGCATCCCTTAGAATTGGCAGAATTTCGGAGTCACGCGGCTGAATGGTCGTATAGCTGTTGGAGCCGCTGCGGACATAAATATTTTCGCCGTCGAGGGTTACAGAGTCAACCTGCCCGCCTTCAACGCTATCGAGAAATTCCGAAAACGAGATTTCGTTTGAACTTGTTGTTGATGATCCACCATTAAAAATGTTGAACAATGCGATCATTAACAGGAACAGAATAACCCAAAACGCGATGTTTTTATTGTTGCCCACAGTAATCTCTCCCACTCGGTAGACGAAATGCGCGCGCTAACGACTCGGTCAGCGCAGTTGGATGTAACATAGGTTCTGAATCTCAGCTTTCAACGTGTCATTAGAGACTTGTGTAGACCTTTTTTACCTTCTTTTAACGTTATTGACCATCCATTAGCCAATCCCGCCATTGGGGCGGCGATCAGCGTGTTGTTTGCCCAGACGGCGGCACTTGCCAAAAGCACCTCTCGCGCATGGCCGGTTTCGCGCCAATTCTCGCACAACTTCAAACCGCTTTCGCCGAGTGTCGCGATCCGGTCCGCATCTCCTTCGCCACGTGCCGTCACAATCCAACGATGATCCCAAACGTCAGTTAACAAAGCGGGCGCTTCAACCCTCGCCGGTTCACGTCGTACAACAATACTGCCCGAGTGTGAACGAATGATGCAGCCGTGCAGGGTTTGCCCATTTTCCAACGCGCTACCCAGTAGGTTTCGCAAGCTGTCGAACCGTGGGCGATACGGAGCGCCGCTTATCCATTGCAGCGATGCGGCTAGCAAGCGGAAACGGATTTCGTCAGGAGCGGCATTGAAAACCGGTGCATTGATCCGGACCTCTCCGGCATCGCTGACCTCGACACACGCATCCGCAAGCGCAGCCGTCGCATATTCCAACGCAACGCGTGCGTCTCGCATCCGGCCGGCTGTAGCGGCCATCCCTTTTGCATCAATGCCGAGACTACCGAGAACTTCCAGCGCTTGGCGTGCCTTGACGCGATTGTACTTCGGATCTTCGTTCGATGGGTCGTCAATCCAGTCGATCCCTTCAGCTGACAAATATTCCCGTAAATCACCACGCCGTGCATGTAGCAAAGGCCGGACCCAAGTTAAGGGTCCGTCTACGCGCCGTGCCGCCATTCCCGACAATCCGTCGACGCCAGATCCGCGCGCAAGTCGCAAAAGCACCGTCTCGGCTTGGTCGTCCATCGTGTGACCAAGGGCGACGTGGCGTATGTTCTGTTCACTGGCCCAGCCGGAAATCAACCGGATCCGCGCACGCCGCGCTTCGTCTTGAAGGTTGCCCGAACGGTCCCAGTTTTCCCATTTAACCGTGGTGTGGGGAACGCCGATGCTTCTACAAGCTTCGGCGACCATTGCAGCCTCGGCCGCGCTCTCGTCACGCAGACCATGATCCACCGTCACAGCGCGCAATCCTGCGCCCCGTTTCGCCAACATATGTAGCAACGCCATCGAGTCGCCACCGCCGGAAACTGCAACCCCAAGTGTGCTATTGTCTATATCGTGAAGTGCCTCCAGCAGCCCTGAAACCAAATCGGTCAAGGACAGGCCAGTGTCTGTTTCTGGGTCGCGATTTTACCGGTCAATTCACCGTCGGCATCCGTATACCGAATCCCGATTTCGTCCAGCGTCAGGCAGGCCTGATCTTTCTGCCCTAAAGCACCCAGACTAACCGCAAGTTCGTACAGCGAGGCCGCTGCAAATTCGCCGTCCGGCGCGCCACTGAAGCTGTCGAGATAACTGCGGGCCGCCGCGCCCCAGTCCTGTAGGCCGGAAAGCGCCAAACCGCGACGATATTGCGCCTCGCTCGTCAATGGGCCACCCGGGTAGTTGGTGACGAATATCGCGAATTGTTCGGCCGAAGCCTGAAAACTACCGTCATCATAAAGGGCGACCGCCGTGTCAAAGCTGCGCTTCTCGTCGGTTGCCAATTCCTGTGCATCGCTGCTAACCGAGCTTTCCCCACCCAAAGGCACCGTCGTCCCGAGCGAACCTGTGTCGCCGCCCTCTAGCTCTGTCAAACGGAACTCCAGATCGCCAATCCGGCGCGCGGCGTCGTCGGCAATCTGAACAATCCTGAACTCAAGTGTCTCGACCATTCCCAAAGCCGCGCTAAGCTCGGCTTCGAGGATGTTCAGGCGCTGCAAAACCGTACCAACGGAATCCTGCGACACACCGGAATTACCGGTGGTCAGCAGTTCGCTGCGTAGCTCCTGCATGATTTCACTAAGCGCCAGAATATCCTGACGGATATCCTCCAGCGTTTCTGCCTGTGTCTGGGCCATAAGCGGTAGAAGTGTCATGACATTGACCACAACCGCCGCTAAAGCAACGCGCAATACTGAAAACATTCACTTGACCTTTCAGAAGGGCTTAAACGCCCATACCGCCATTTACGACTGTCACTGCACGACGGTTTTGCGACCAGCAGGAAACATTTGAGCACACAGCAATCGGGCGTTCCTTTCCGTAGCTGACGATGCTGATACGCGAATCCGCGACGCCTTGGCTGACCAGATAATCCCGAACGGAGCTGGCGCGCTTGGAACCAAGTGCAATGTTGTACTCACGTGTGCCTTGCTCGTCTGCGTGGCCCTCGACCAGAACTCTGGCAGTAGGGTTTGCATTCAACCAACCAGCTTGCGCATTCAAGACCGAGATCGCTGCGCCGGAAAGTGTGGACTGGTCGACTTCAAACAGCACGGTGTCGCCAATTGAGCCTTGGAAGTACTCCAATGATGTTTCATCGATCGATCCAATTCCGGCACCGCTAACGTCGGAGCCGCCGCTATTACCGCCGAACAAACCACCGCTGGTGTCTGTGCAGGCTGCCGTTGCTAGCAATGCCAAAATTGCCACTGTTTTTGCTAAATATTTCATGCTCTGAACCTCATTTATTTTTGGGCATTGCCCTAATTTACCACAGTTATTGCCCCGTTGATACGGGGTTCTATTTTAATAGGCCGGACCACGCCGGATCGGATGCAAAACTAGGTGTCGGTACCTGGTGCAGATTGCGCCCCGTTATATCAACCGAGTAAATCTGCGGCGCTCCATTCGCCCCCGAGGATACGCGGAAGAACATCAGAACACGACCGTTTGGCGACCAGGTCGGCGCTTCGTCAATGAAACTGGCGGTCAGCAGACGTTCTTGCGAACCGTCAACCCGCATGACACCAATATGGAAGCGCCCGCCTACGATTTTGGTGAACGCAATCAGGTCGCCGCGCGGCGACCAAACAGGTGTTGCATAGCGGCCATTGCTAAAGCTGATCCGCTTTGCGTCTCCGCCACTGGCCGACATAATATACAACTGTTGAGAACCACCACGATCGGACTCAAACACAATCTGGCTACCGTCGGGCGAGAAGCTTGGGGCGGTGTCGATCGAGGGTCCGGAGGTCAGGCGCGTGCGCTGCCCCGATTGCAGATCAACAGTATAAATATCGGTGTTCCCGCGTTCCGAAATCGACAACACAATCTTCCTGTCATCGGGCGAGAACCTCGGCGCGAAGCCCATACCCGGAAGGTTGTCGAACACACGCCGTTGAAGTGTATCGACGTTCATCAAGTAGACCCGCGGCACTCCGGTTTCATAGCTCGTATAAAGAATGTCACGACTGTTGGGCGAAAACCGTGGTGCCAGCACGATGCTGGAATCGTCGGTCAAATACGTCAAGCCGGCACCGTCGTGATCCATTATCGCCAGACGTTTACTTCGGTCGTTTTTCGGGCCCGTTTCCGAAACAAACACGATTTTACTGTCGAAGTATCCAGTTTCGCCAGTGAGTCGCGAATACACCGCATCTGCAACTTTATGCGAGATACGGCGCC